>Ga0326727_10005746_pt1 | contig 34964 bp, 28 predicted proteins | sample MB2enrmetagenome_FD_207643 | JGI IMG/M metagenome (GOLD analysis project Ga0326727, IMG submission 207643) | Lab enriched peat soil microbial communities from McLean, Ithaca, NY, United States - MB29MY | ecosystem: Environmental > Terrestrial > Soil > Wetlands > Peat | place: USA: New York...
CAGGGAGCAGACAACAACTCAAAATCTTCTCAAGCAAACGGACTACTTCAAAGTCACTTGGAGTATAACACAGCGCGAAACATAATGGGGGAAATAATTTGGGGGTGCGGAAACCATGTGGTTTTCACTCGTCTGGCCGCGGGTCCCTCGCGAATTGAAATAGAGGTGGCAGCAGTTTGTCGTCCTCGATGGTTTCATTTGGGTAAATGAAGTTCCCCCGGGGTGGGTTCGGGGCCTATAATGGCGGCCATGCCGTGCCTTCGACGAGGTCGCAAAGTGATTCACCCAACCAGGTCTTCAGGTCGCTGGACAATCCTCCCAGGCTTGCCATGGAGCGTGTGCCTGGTCTTGATTCTCTCATCTGCCGCCGCGTTCGCCGCTACGCAGGAATCCGCCAACGGCAGGTATTGGGCGGCGGATATTCACCAGCAACCCCTGCCTGGAACCCGGCTTACTTCCGGGTTGAGCATCTGCGATGAGGCGCTGTGGATGGGGCGGTGGGTGAACCGTTACTGGATCTCAACGGGAATCATCGAACCAGAATTTCATTTGCAAGGAGAGGAAGAGAGGCGGGAGTCCCTTCCGATTGACGGTTTTCGTCTCTCCATCGAGGGCCAGGATTTGGCGGGCACCTGGAGATGGGTGAGGGCGGAAAAGTCGGAGGTGCACAACCCCGACGGCCTGCTGGTTACGGTGGAACTTGCCAGCAACGCGCGCCCGATCACCGCGCAGATTCACACCCTGCTCTACGGCGGACCAGTGATGGTGCGCTGGCTTGAGGTCACCAACACAGGAAAGACGGCCACCGCCATCACCGCCGTTTCCCCTTGGTCCGGTCTCGTCTGGGACACCGCTACCTATCAAGAGCGCCTGCCTAAAGGGACGGAGACTCCCTTCGAGGTCGGATACTTGCAATACGAAGAATGGGGGCATGAAGGCGCATGGCGCTTTGAGCCGCTCGCGAACGGCGCCCGCAGCATTTCCGGCACTCGCGGACGGTCAGGGTGGGGACACCCGACGTTCTTCGCGCACAACCAGGCGACGGGAGACTGGTTCGTGAGTTCGCTTGGCTGGAGCGGCAACTGGACCATCCAAGTGACCGGGCAAGAGAAGCCGGAGACGGACCGCGCGATTCTCCTTTTCCAGATCGGCCCCAGCGCGGCCGACCCGGCGCTGCGCGTGCTCGACCCGGGCGAGACGGTTTCGACCCCGAAGGTTCACACCCTCTGCAAGCGCGGCGATCTGGACAGCGTTATCCAGGCTCTGCATGAACACGTGCGGCGCGAGGTGCTGCCGCCCCCGCTTCCCAACCGGGACATGCTGGTGGAAGCCAACCACCGCGGTTACATTGTTGACCACGAGAGTGAAGCAGGCCTGAAGGGGGAGATCGACCTGGCGGCTGATGTGGGCGCGGAGATCTTTGTCGTCGACGCCGGCTGGTACGGCCCGGAGCCCAACCGCTGGGGCGCGAATGTGGGCGACTGGTATGCGGGCGCTTGGCTGCCTAACGACCTGAATCCGGTGCGCGAGTACGCCCGGCAGAAGGGCTTGCTCTTCGGATTGTGGGTGGAAATCGAGAGCATCGGCAGCGCCTCGAAGCTGCGGCGGGAACATCCCGATTGGGTGTTGACCCGCGACGGCCAGCCAGTGGCCGGCGGGCGCCTGCTGGATTTGACCAATCCCGCCGTCACCGCCTGGATGGAATCGGAAATCGCCAGGATCATCAGGAAATACGACCTCGACATCTTTCGCATCGACTATAACTCGACGGCGGAGGAAGGCGGCAACCGCATCCGGGATGGCTTTACGGAAAACACCCTGTGGCGCCACGTTGAGGCGCTTTACGCCATGGTTGACCGGCTACGGAAGCAGTTCCCCAACGTCATCTTCCAGAACTGTGCCGGAGGCGGGGGAAGGCTCGACCTGGGCATGATGAGCCGCTTTCAGAACACCGAACTGTCCGACTGGTTGCGGGCTCCTCGCGGTTTGAAGATCCTGAACGGCATGACCTGGATTCTGCCTCCGGAGATTCTGCTTCGAACATTCGGAACCGAGTCTGACGGTCCCGTCTCCGATGCCGACCTTGTCACCCAATTGCGCGCCACTACCATGGCCCTGCCGATTCTCAGGGGTTTAAGCCCCACGCTCGCGGATTTCAATCCGCTCGAGCGAGAGGCAGTACGGCAGAACATTGCATTGTACAAACACGTTATCCGGCCGATGCTGCAGGATTGCCGGGTCTATCACCACACGCCGCTCATTCCCATGCTCGAGGGTTCCCCTTGGGTAGTTCTGGAGTACGCCACATCGGATGCGCAGAAGAGTCTCGGCTGGATATTCCGAACTGATGAATCCGGGGACGCCGTGTACCGTTTCGTGCCGCGCGGCCTCGACCTCTCGCGTACTTACCAGGTTACATTTTCTAACAGCGGGCAGACCCTCGAAATTCCCGGGTACCTTCTGTTGCAGCAGGGGATCCCTGTGCGGCTGGAAGGAAACCTTACCTCGGAGTTGTTGATCTTCCGCGCGAAACAGCCATAAATGGAGCCCGGATGTTTCAAGTTGTCCTCTTGGCTGGTCGTTTGCTAACATCAATAGGGCTCATCCACCCGAATTATGCGTGCGTTCGCCCGCGAAGCGCTCGAATTCGCAATTGGGCTCATACCTATCATCCTCGGCGCCATCCTGGGCATGATCGGATCCGTTCATTGCTTCCGCAAGATACGCCGAAAAGGCCATCGGCTGCCGATCGCAATTCTCGTCATGATCGCCGGATTTCTGTTGGGCGGAGTTGTCGCGGGGTTCGTCGTCTGTTCGCTCTTCTGGCAAAGCGCCTTCAATAGCGAAAACCCGTCGGAGCTGTCCGTCTTTGCGGCTATCGGTTCATTTTTTTTCGGCGCCCCCGTTTTCAGCGTTGCGCTGATCGCGAGCATTGCCACGCTGCTTCCAAAGCGTCGCACGCGCATCGCCGGGAAGCGCACCGAATGGCAGCGCGATCAGAAGCTTGCATACAGGCTCGCGATTTTCTTTCTCGCCCTTTTCGCGGTCCTGCTCCTATGGCGCTTGCGGTGGAAGTACTGGAGCCCCAATCTCGACATAGGCTGGGTTGAAGCCATGCTGGTTTGGAGTGCCGCTGGTTGCGGGCTTGCTTTGTGGGGTGCTCGCGCCCTCGCGAAAAGAGCAGCCGCTGCGGGACAGTACTTCAAGCCGTCACAAACGAGCGATAGGTTTGTTCTCTACTTGCGCGAATTCGAACGCGAACGCAGGCCATTCCTCGTTCGCTCTGAGCAGCGGCGTCACCCCGGTCTCGATGCCACCCTCAAGCTCCTCGGCCCTTACTCGTTCACCCCGTACGAAAACTCCACGCCACTCACGCTCGAACAATACCTTTCCTCTGCTCTCGAGTCCGGCTTAGCGCCCCTAGTCGCCCTCGGTCGCCCCGACGACTACCTTCCCCCTTCGGGCGCGGCCCGCGAATACGTCGCGGACCAAGTCTGGCAAGAGCGCTTCGAAGATCTGGCCGTTCGCTCCGAAGCGATTCTCCTGCTGCCCGGTTCGTCCAAATCGCTCAACTGGGAACTGAGCTTCCTGCTATCCGAAGGTCTCGCCCCGAAACTCTTCCTGGTCTTCGGCCCCCTCGCATTCTCACGCGCCGCACTTCAACCCAAATGGCTTCAGAAGCTTATGTCGACATTCGACATCGCGCGAACCATGGACTACCAACCGCTCGATTGGTCTCGCTTCGTCGCTGCAACCTGTGCGGCCGGCTACAACCTTGCGCCCCGCGCTCCCACGCGTTCAGCCGTCATTGCCTTCGACCGCGAAGGGAATAGCTTCGAATTACCCGGCGCCTTCGCAACCCCCCAAGAGTACGTCCAAGCCATTAAAGCATGGCTCAATCAGAACGCTTCACCTGGCCCGCAGCCGGACACATTGCGAGGGCTAACCTCATGAAGCTCAGTTCGTGCACGCTCACACAGTCAGGCCTGGGCCGCCTCCTCTCACTCATCGCGCTCTCTTCGGTGATTTCCGCCACACTCTTGCCCTGCCCTTCGAGCGCCGCACCCGAGCATGTCCCCTGCTGCGGACCGATCACTCCTGCAGGCGATCAACTCGCAGCGACTCTCGACAGCATGAATGTGGAGTCCCTGTGGCTTGCACACCAGCACGTCAACTGGGAGACCGGAGAACCGGACCGAAGCGCAGACGACGAGGGACCGGGCAACCACACACACTGTAGTGCGTTTGCGGCCGCGGCCGCGAAGAAGCTCGGTATATACCTGCTTCGTCCGCCTGAACACGGCCAAGTGTTGCTCGCCAACGCGCAAGCCGAGTGGCTAGCTAGCGCCGCAGCTCAGAAGTCTGGATGGCAAAGAGTCTCAGAAATGCGAGAGGCCCAGCACCTGGCAAACCAGGGAAACCTTGTGCTGGTCCTGTTCCAGAACCCGGACAAACATGTGCCCGGACACATCGCCATCGTTCGTCCGTCGGAGAAAACCTTGAAAGCACTACAGGAAAATGGGCCGCAGATCATTCAGGCCGGCAATCATAACCACGCGAGTACCAACGTCAGGATCGGCTTCCGGAATCACCCGGGAGCCTGGCCCGATGGCGTTCTCTATTACCTGCATAAGTCGCCGCGATAGCCCATGCGGGCGGAATTTCCATCGACTCATAATTGCTACTTGATGAAATCACTACCCAAGTGGGGATCTATCCGCAGGAATCGGTAATGCTAAACGCGCCGTTACAGAGGATCTATCTTAACCGGCTGTCATTTTCCGGGAAACCAAGATCACATGCGCCGGCTGGTTCCGGGAATCTGCCCGTCGAATGCAGGATTGACTAGGCATCTGTCCACCGAGTTTCCCGTCGCATGCACATGGGTGGGGCGGTAGGCAGGCAAGGCGTGCGCGGCAGCTTTCCATGTGCTAAGATTTTTGCTCCGGGAGGCGTCGGCGAATATACAGGAGGGTGTGGTGGGCAAAGCAGCGGACCCTGCCCCAAGAAACTTCGCGGTTAACCGTCAGGCGCAACATCTCTATCACTTGCTCGAAAGGTTCGAGAGCGGCGTTGAGCTGACGGGGACGGAAGTGAAATCGATTCGCGAGGGCAAGGTCAATCTGAAGGACAGCTATGCCGTCGTTAAGAATGACGAAGTGTGGTTGATCGATTGCCACATCAGCCCCTACGCCGCCGGCAGCCGGTTTAACCATGACCCGCTGCGGGACCGGCGCCTGCTTTTGCACCGGCAAGAAATCGACAAGCTGACGGGGCGCACGCAAGAGAGGGGTTTCACGCTTGTCCCCACCCGCGTTTATCTGAAGAAGAACATGATCAAGTTCGAAATTGCCCTGGCCAAAGGCAAGAATGTCTTCGACCACCGGGAGACTTCTCGCCGCCGGACCATCGAAAGGGAAGCCCAGCAAGACATCCACGAACATCGGAGGCGACACCAGTGAGCAGGTGTCAGGTGTCGGGTTTCAGATGTCAGGGTAGGGAGAACATAGGGACGAGAACGAGGAGAGTATTGCAGGGCGTCACAGTATGGGGAGAGCCACTGACATTGTGCACGGAACGATCGATTTGCTAATCCTGAAGACCATCGGGATGGAACCCATTGAAGGCTGGGGCGCTGCCAAGCGCATCCATGAACTCTCCCATCAAGTGATACGAGTGAGGGAGGGCTCGTTGCACCCGGCGCTGGTTCGACTCCATGCACTGGGACTGATCCGGCCTCACTTGGTCAATTCCGGCAACCGGATGAAGAGGCTTTATACGTTAACGAACGCCGGCCGCGCGCAACTGCGGAAGGAACTCGCCCGTTGGGACCGCCTCTCGGACGCCGTGGATGCGATCGTGCACCCGAAGTGATTGAAGGTTGACAAGATATGAGGGGCAAAGCCATCGAACTCGTGCAAGGCACACTCAACATGCTGATCTTTCAGATCCTGGCGGAGAAGCCATTGCATGGCTGGGCCATCCGCCAGCGCATCCACGAACTTTCGAAGAACGCGCTGCAAGTGCGGGTGGGCTCCCTGTACCCGGCTCTGATCCGGCTGAGAAGCCGGGGCCTCATTTCAGCTCATAGAGTCCGCACCGAGACGGGCCGAATGGGCAAGCGTTACACCTTGACGCGCGCCGGCCGTGCACAACTCAGCCAAGAGATCGCGCATTGGGACCGCCTTTCCGCCGCCGTGGATCGGGTCGCGCACTGCGCGAAAAGACACGCGAACGAACAACTCACGAGTCAACCCGCGCCGCGCCCTACATCCGTTCGGGCACCTCAATCCCCATCAGATCCAAGGCTGAAGTGAGGGTTTGATTCAAAAGCTGGACCAGGTACAAGAGGAACTGCTGCCGGTCGGCATCGGCTTCGCTGAGAATGTGGAATCGGTGATAGAAATTGTTGAAAGCTTGCGCGAGACGGAATGCGTATTTGGCAACTGCAGCGGGTTCCTGGCTGGCGACGGCCTGTTCGACCGTCATCTCGAGTTGCGCATTGAGCAGGGTCAATTCCCAAAAGGCAAGTCCATCTTCGCCGGCGAAGAATCTCTCGAGCACCTTGACTCCGACTGCCTGCTCGAGGCTTTGGGGTTGGAAGTCCGGGTGTGTTTCCTGGAACTTGTTGAAGATGTTCCTGGCGCGCACAACGCTGTATTGCAGGTAGGGCCCAGTCTCGCCTTCGAAAGCGAGAGCTTCCTTGAAATCGAAAGCGATGATCATGCGCCGCGAGAACTTGAGCAGGAAATAGCGCAAAGCGGCCACGGCGATCATGCGGGCGTAAGTTTGCTGCTCCTCAGGGTTCTGGGTCATCTGACGGGAGCGGACTTCCTCGAGTGCCTTGGCGATCAGAGTGTCAATTAGATCGTCCGCCTTCACCCCCAAGCCTTTGCGGCCCGAGACCTCCACGTAGGGCCGTTGCCGGTCCTCCGCGCTCAACTCCACTCCCAATTCCTCGGCGCAGCTCGGGGAGAGTCCCACGACTTCGTAAGCAAAGTGGTGCAAGTTATTGGCCTGCTCGTGAAAGCCCAGAGCGTGAAGCGCGGCTTTCACAAGGTTTTGGAGATACGACTGGCGAGTATCAATCACCGCGTAGGCGCTCGAAGCGTGGCCGTGGGAGGGGGCGCCAAGCTCGCCGTGCAAGGCGGTTCGCCAGACCGGTTGGCCGTCCGGGTAGCGATGAAAGAGGGTGTAACCGAAGTCTTTTCCCAACAGGGCAAACTTCCACAGGTGATAAGCGATGTCTTTGCCTACGTAGGTGACCGTGCCGTTGGAACGAACGATGATTTTGACGTCTTCCTCGCCTGTTTCACCTTCGGAATCGCCGGCCGCGGATTCCGCCAGGCTCATGACCCAGCAGCCGGCGTTCTTGCCCGTTTCCTCGAAGCGAATGGCCCCGTCCTTCTTCAAAAGCTCGAAGGCGGATTTCCAAAAGTCGAGACGCAGAATCTCGCTTTCCTGGACGAGGAGATCGTATTGCACGTTGATGCGCAGCATGGTCTCCAGGTGTTGGCGCACGATGGCGGTGGAGACAAGCTCGGCCATGCGGGCGGGCTCGCCGTGGCCTTCTTCGATATCCTTCAGGGCTTGCGACCGGAGGTCGAGAGCTTCGGGATTCGTCTGGTAATAGTGAAAGACTTTTGCGTAGAGATCCCAACAGAAATAGTCGAATCGCCGCTCGGGATCCCGTAGCAACCGTTCCACATCCTCGAGCCCTTTCTTTTCGAGGTGTATGAACCCCACCACCACATCCGCGACTTGCACACCCGTGTTGTCGATGTAGTTCTGCACTTCCACCGGGTCGCCACGAAACTTGAGCAGGCGAACGAAGGTGTCGCCGAGGATCGAGTTTCGCAAATGCCCGATGTGGGCAGCCTTGTTGGGGTTGATGCTGGTGTGCTCGACAAGGACCTTACCCTGAAGAGACGGAAGGGAAGGAGGGCCGGCTGCACGCCGGGCGAATAATGCCGTAGCGGCTTGGGCGCGGTCGAGATGGAAATTGAGATAGCCCGCGCCGGCGATGCTGACGCGCTCCACTCCGTCTACGGGAAGAAATCGTTCCGCTAGTGTCTGGGCGATTTTTCGCGGAGACTGGCGCAATCGCTTGGCGAGTTCAAAGCAGGCGGCTAGGGAGAGATCGCCCAACTCGAGCGAGGGCGGGGAATCCAGGGCGGGGGATTCCAATTCCAAACCATAGACCTCGCGAACCAGTGTCACAAACCTCTGCTGAATCCGTCGCTGGATTTCCAGATACAAGTACGGCCTCCCTCGAACGCTGCAAGTTCTGCTTCCTGCCAGTGCGGTTCCATTTTGATTGTAGCGCAGACACAGCGCCTGCGGGCTGGCAAGTCCCGCCCAGAGGTCAGCGCTGCAAGTCGAATCCGGGCAGCACACTTAAGCCTGAATCGCGATTATAGCAGAGTCCAGAGGAGTGAGGGTCGGCGGCGGGCATAGTTATACACGTGGTGCCGCCTATAATCAGGCATTGCCGATTCGGATAATATGTTACGATTTAACGACTGGGACGCTTCCGCCGTTTGGCGTGGTGGTCGAGCCCGAGCTCTTCTCTCTTTCGGCTCAGAGTGTTGCGATGAATTCCCAGGGCCTCGGCGGTCTTCGACATGTTCCCGTTGTATTTTTCAAGCAAGCGTTGGATAAAACGCTTCTCGAATTCGCTGATGGCCTCGGGGAACTGAATTCCGCTATCAATCATGCGGTTGATGAGGGCTTCTAGCTGGTCTTTCACGACAGCGCTCCCGTGCGAAAGTATTTGCTCCGTCTGTCTAATTCTTAATTGCTTTCTTGTCGTTCTGGCTCAGTGTTTCCCTGAACCTCTCAAATCCCAGGCGAAATTGGGCTTTGAGATTGGTGGGCATGGCCAGGGAAATAATATGTGCTCCCGTGGTGACGTAAGGAGCCAGGGACGATTGCTGCACCGCTGCCGGCTTGATGGCGAAAGCCACGAGGGCCAGGAGGAGCACGCAATCGACAAGCACTCCACGAACCAAGCCGAAAACCCCGCCTAAGAAACGGTCGAACCATTCAACGCCGGCCGTGTTAATCAACTTTCGGGCCAGCAGCGAAACAAACGCGCCCAGGATCAGGACTGCCAGGAACAGGCTCAAGAAACCCAGCCCCAGGGCGACATCGTGCGACTTGGTCAGATCTTCAAACCAGAGGGCCGCTCTCGGGTATGCCACCGCAGCCACCACGAGCGCGGCCACCAGGGACGCCAGGGAGATCAACTCCCGGACGAAACCCTTCAGGATCGCAAAAAAGACCGAGCCCGCAACGATGGCGGCAAATGTCCAGTCGAGCCAGTTCCAAGCACCCATGAGCTTCAGCGCAATCCCGCGGCGGCGGGATGGTTTCAGTTAGGAATCCCTTCCTCTTAGAAGACTATACGCCTGCCGGTACTTCTCACTCGTATTTTCCACCACCTCAGGCGGCAGGGATGGTGGGGGAGGCTGTTTATTCCAGTGCAGCGATTCGAGGTAATCGCGAACGAACTGCTTGTCGAACGAAGGTTGTGGCCGGCCGGGCTGATAACCTTGCTGGGGCCAGAAACGAGACGAGTCCGGGGTAAGCACCTCGTCGATGAGGATGATCTCATTCCCGCTCCGGCCCCACTCAAACTTGGTGTCGGCGATGATGATGCCGCGTTCCGCCGCGTACTCTCGCGCCTGGGAATAAAGCTCGAGGCTCAGGTCGCGAAGCTTTTGGGCAGTTTCGCGCCCGACTGTCGAAGCGGCCTCGTCCCACGTAATGTTCTCGTCGTGGCCGGTTGTGGCTTTGGTGGCCGGCGTAAAGATCGGCTGATCGAACTTAGAACCTTCACTCAGGCCCGCGGGCAATCGGATTCCGCAAACTCTTCCCGTGGCGCGATATTCCTTGAGTCCTGAGCCTGCCAGGTATCCTCGCACCACGCACTCGATGGGGAAAGCTTCGGCCTTACGCACCAGCATCGAACGGCCTTCCAGTTGATCGGCGAACGGTTGGAACTCCGCCGGATAGTCGCCCAGATTCGAACTTAGAAAGTGATTCGGAAAGGTCTTCCCGAACATCTCGAACCAGAAGCACGAAAGCTGCGTCAGAACCCAGCCTTTGCCCGGAATACCCTCGCCCATGACGACGTCAAACGCTGAAAGGCGGTCCGTGGCGACGACCAGCAGTCGGTCTGTCCCGGCCTCGTAGACATCTCGGACTTTGCCTCGAGAGAAAAGCTTCGCTCCGGGCAATCTGGTCATAGTGAGAACAGATTCGTGACTTATTTTCATGCTGGTGGCTCAGAGCATTCGTCATTCTAAAACATTGGCGGAAGTTGTCAACGAAAAAAAGGAACGCGATGAAAACAAAGCCATTTCAAAAGCCACCACTGGATGTGGGGTGGCAGTTTCAAGCAAGCACAAGCGGAAGAAAGCAGAAAGCATAAACCAGGAGTCAGAAGAGCAATTTCAGTGAGAACTGAATCTGCCGAGAAGTTCCGGCTGTATGGTTGACCAGTCCGAAGCCCGAGCCACGCAGGATATTCACCGGCAGTCCGAAGTTGACCAGGTTAAAAGCGTTGAAGGATTCTGCGCGAAACTCCAGGGTCGGCGGCTCGGAACCGGCGCGGCTGCTGAGGGCCGTATCCTTGATCAAGGCGAGATCGAGATCGTGCATGCCAGGACCACGGAACGTATTGCGACCCAACGTTCCGAAGCGTCCCGAATTGGGCCCGGTCCCCCCTGGAATATTAATCGGGACCGAAAAGAACGAAGCATTGTCGGCGCCCCGGCCGAAATAATCTTCGCGAATCGTCCGGCTGGTGGAAAAAACCGGGACAGCAATTTGATCCGGCCGGTCGCCGCCGCCCGCGCCCGCGCCGGTCTGTTGAATTCCGGAATAGACCGTGAATGGCGAACCGCTCGTGAGGGTCGTGATGTTCAGCAACTGCCAGCCGGTGTTGAACCTTTTTCCCAGCGGACGGAGAAAGCTGACCCGGTCCAGGGGCAGAACCTGGATGAGGCTGGAGGTGAACGCCTGGGTGACGTCAAACGTGGAAGGCCCTTTATCGGCCCCGGGATTCCTGGGGTCTTGGGGGGCGGCCTGGATGATGGTTCCTGTCGGCCCGCCGTAGCCTACGACGACGGCGCTGGTGTCATCAATCGACTTGCTGAAGGTGTAGCTGGTTTGGAAGCCCAACCCCAGGCGCGGATTGTTCTTGGAGGCGGACAACTGCAAAGCGTGATAGGTAGAGTGAGAACCGGTGGTCACGAATGATTCCGGTCCATAACCGCCCGTAATCTGGCCTTGGGGGTTGAACTGGGTGAAGCGAGCGAACTGAGGCGAAGCGCCTGCGTAGCCATTGGGGCTATTGACTGTTTCAAGCTTTACACCGGCGGTGCCAACATAGGAAGCGGCGAGCACCACGTCTTTCACGGTGCGCTCAACGCTCGCGGTCTGGCTGACGATGTAACCCGAGCGGATGTCAGGGGCCATGCCTGCCATGGCGAGGGGTTGGGGCTGCCGGCCGGGCGTAAGAGCGGAGAGGTCCGATTCATAACGCGGCATGTCGAGGTTGGTGTTGGGCGGAACGACTCGAGTATTTCCGCCGGGTACGGCGGGCTGGCCTGTGGTCGTGTAGAGAGTGGGCAAGTTGAAAGTGGTAACCGCATCCGCGAAGGACAGCGGCGCGCCGGCCGTTGCCGAGAGGTAGGGATCGACAATGAAGGGGAATCCGCCGGTGAGGAAATTCATCCAGTAGAGATTCGGGAGGATGGAAGTGATCGCGCCACCCGCTCGCACCACGGTGTTGCGGGCCGCTTGCCATTCCGCGTAGAGGCGAGGCCCCCAACCGTTCCAGTCCTGGCTGTAAGGAGGCTGCGGGTTCATCAGCACAATTTCTTCCGCTCCCGGCTCCCAGGGCGGGACGAGCTTGCCTTGCGCGTCCACAAAGCGCGGGGTCGAGGTGCGATGCAAAGGCTCGCCAATGCGGCTGTTGGCTTCATAGCGCAGACCGTAGTTGAGGGTGAACTTGGGCGAGACTTTCCAGGCGTCCTGAAAGTAAAAGTTGTAAGCGTTGCGGTGAATGTTGACCTCATCAAAGTGGTCTCCCACCGCTGTGTAGGGCGAGGGCACCGTGGTGTTATAGGAGAAGGGCGTAGCCGTCAGAAATCCCGAGAGCGAGTCGGGCAGCGGAGCGCCCGCGAGGATGTTGTGCCGCCCGCTGTCGGAAAGAATCTGGGCGGGGGAATAGGCGGTCCCTCCACCGAAGGCGTAGGTGCCATCGGGATTCACGCCAAAAACGCTGCCGTCACGGTTGAAGCGCATTTCGAACCCGAACTTGAAGGCGTGCGTTCCCCGCACGTCGGCGAAACTCTGCCGGAATTGAAACAGGTTTCCCATGCTGCCTGTGGCGGTGCCGGCGGCCGAGTTGAAGGGCTCATAAAGACTGTCGGCGAAAGTAATGGCGGGCTGGACGTGATTGGGAGAAATGAACGTCGGAGTGCTGCGGATGTAGCCTATGGAAGTCTCGGCGGTGAAATGCGGCGACACGGCGCGGCTGTAATGCAGGGCCGCGTTGCGCTGGTGGTCGAAAAAATGGATGGCGAAGCTGGGAGCGATAGCGGATTGGTCGGGATTGGTCAGGGGGCCGTTGACGTTGTTGAGCGTGAAACGGGCGAACAACTGAGCCTGGTGAAAAATACGGTGGTCGACGCGCAGGGAGAATTGATTGGTGTCCGTCGGCACTTTGGTGGACGTGGCATAAGTGCGCGCCCCGAATGGCCCCTGAAGATCGTTCGGCAAGGGGTACCCGGCCAGGACGGGCGCCACCAGGGGGCTGACGGGAACATGCAGCGTGTCGCCCGGGAAGGCCGTTGTGTCCAAGCCTTGCCGTTCCGCCTCCGTGGGGACCGAGAGGATCTCCGTGGCGCCCAGAACTTGCCGGAAGCCTTGGTATTCCCCGAAGAAAAAAGTGCGGTCGCGGCCGCGGTATATTCCCGGCAGCACCACCGGGCCGCCCAGCGCAAAACCGAATTCATTACGCCGGAAAGGCGGGATGCGGCCGGGATTGGCAAAGGAGCGCTCGTCGAAGAAATTGCGCGCATCGAAAGCGGAGTTGCGCACGAATTCGAAGAGCGAGCCGTGCAGCAGATTGGTTCCGGCCTTGGTGATAATGTTGGTGAAGCCCGCGGCGCCGTGGCCGATTTCCGCCGACATCACGCCGGAATAGGCTTGGATTTCCTGCACGGCGTCGATGTTGAAATTCGAGAAGGTGGCGCCGCCCAATTCCGGATCGGTCGTGTCCACGCCATCCATGGCAAACATGGCGGTGGAGCCGCGCTGGCCGTTCACGGCGAACTGCTGGGTGAAATTCGCCGAACCGTTGGTGTCTGTCATCGTGCCGGCGGCGAGTAGCAAGAGTTGACTGAAATCGCGCTTGTTCAGGGGCAGTTCCGAGACTTGGCGGCTGGAGAGATTTTCGCCGCCGCTGGCTTTCGGCTGCTCGCCTGAGGCCACCGTCTCGAGAGTCAACTCTCCTCCAGCGGCAGCCAATTGCAGGGTGGAGTTCAGGTTGCTGCCCGGCCGGATTCTCAGCAACTCCCGCGACGCGCTCGCCGCATCATGCCGGCGCACGCGCACGGCGTAGCTTCCCGACGGAACTTCAGGGAAGCGAAACGCGCCTTGTACATCAGTCGTGGTAGTCAGGGTTTGGCCCGAACTGGTCTCCCGTAGTTCGACCTGCGCCCCGGGCAAGGCGTTTCCCTTGGCGTCGCGCACCACCCCTTGCCAGGACCCGGTGGCGGGTTGGGCAGGCGAGGCAGCCTGTACGGGTTGCTGGCTGGCGGCTTCGCACAAGCCCAGCGCGCAGAGGAAAAAAGCGGCGGCAAGACAAAGGGAAATTCGGATCGGTACTCGCAGAGCTCCGCTCTGATGCGCCAGCCGCAATGTCTTCACTGCAAATTGGTCAACTCTTGTTTTCTCGGCAAGCATTTCCGATCTGCCGCCTCTGGAACCTCGAATCTTGAATTCGAAATCCTGCTGACGGCCGCCCTTCGCCGCCCGCGTGTAGCCCTTCTGCTCTTCATTCGGCTGACCGGGACAGACGGTGCCGGAGTTTCGACTCGATTCCTGGGAATAAGGCCGTTTTCTGCTCCTTTTGGGGTTCAATTGGTGTTCAAATGCACGCAAGAATCGCTCAATTTGCAGCATTTCAAGAAGTCAAGTCTTTGTTTCCAAATACTTCTTAGCTTCGTTCCCACTGTTTTTGTATTTGCTCACAATCCTTCCAGTCTCGCCGCGTGGTTCAATTTCGGTCCTCAAGGCATTCCCGCAGCGGCCTTCCTGCCGCCCGCACGCCCGTGGCGCTCGAAGGCTCGCTTTTGGTGTCAAATATGCACATTGGGGGCTCAAAGTTGGTCCGTTCTGAGTTCGTTTTAGCTTCGTTTTTCGGTGCCCTTCCTGTGTTTTCAATAACATACTGGCTTCGGTCGTTGTTTTTTTGTGTTCTTGAATCACTCTTTCTTCCCTGATCGGCGGGGTGAGCCCGCCTTTCCTTCCTGCCGGCGCGGACATGGCATCAAAATGCGACAAGAAGCCCGCAATTCGACAATCACAGTAGGCTACTATATATCGCGCTTCCTGTCAAGCAAAAAATGCCGGAAGGCGCGTCCGCGAACCCCACTGGGGCGCCACGGTCAGCCAATAGGTTAGCGAGGGCGACTAGGACGGAATGTCGCCCGGCAGGGCGTCATACGGGCAACAAGACCGTTCTTGCTCCCGGTGGTCACCATCGGCTCGCCCGAGGTCAGTTTCGCGGTTCGCTGACTTAAGTCAAAGTGAGGACCGCCTTATCTCCGAGTTGCTGGCGAGCCGGCCCGGAAATGGCTATACCTGACAGAACCGCACCTTCGACTGACTCCGTCGTACTCGCCGGCAATTCTTGCTTCGTGTGCCTTCCCACTTGAGATAAATTACTCGCGTAACTCGAACTTTTCTGGCCGTTTTTCCTAAGTACAAGTAGGAGATCCAATTGTTCGACGACCGGGAGCTCTGGACGAATATCGCCAACGGCAACGCCGACGCGTTCGATATCTGGTACCGAGAAACCGCGCCGCGCTTGCGGCTCTTCCTCCGGCACCTCCTAGGCGGCGAACAAGAGGCTGAAGACGTTATGCAGGAAACCTTCACGCAAATCTGGCGCCGCCCGCACCGCTTCGACCCCGAACGCGGCTCGCCTCGGGCGTATCTGTTTGGGGTTGCTCGACGCCAGGCCGCAGAGTGGAGGCGCAAACAGAAACCAACTGATGAACTCAGAGTCGATCCGCCGACTCCCAGCCGGGTGGAGATTGCTTCCATGGTCACTGAAGCCCTTAGCCGCCTCACGCTTGAGCACCGAACGCTCCTCTGGCTTCGCGAAGTCGAAGGGCAGTCTTACCAGGAACTGGCCACGATCCTCGACGTCCCTCTTGGCACGGTTCGATCACGCTTGTTTGCCGCCCGCGAAGCCCTCCGCGTGCTTTGGTGCTCCGCCCGTCGGAATTCAGGAGGCCGCCATGATCTGTGATGATGCCGCCGAGTATATTTCCGCACTGTGCGACGGCGAAACGATTCCGGCCACAGCCGCGCAACATATTGGTACCTGCCCAGACTGCCAGGCACGCCTGGGTGATTATCTCGCCATGGGCGTCGAGTTGCGCCGAGCCGCGAGCTTCGGTCTGGCCGATGCCGTGCCTCCACGCGTCTGGGCCAAGCCGCAGAACCGTCTCGCCACGTGGTGGCAGAAAGGGTGGGGAACCATGAGAATCCCAAGGGTTGCTTTTGCTGGTTTGATCGCGGGCATCCTGGTTCTTGCATCGGCTCTGGCCGTAAATAGGGCCCGGGCGCAGAATACGGGAACCGTAGTCCTGCTGACTACAGCAGGACCCAATGGTCCGCTGGCGGACTGTGTGCTTTCGACGCAGGACAAGAATCAGTACCCTTGCGTCTGGTACGGGAAGGTCGGGTCGCGATTCCTCGCATACAGGGTCTTTCTAGTTTCGCGAGATGGTGGCCGTGTTCGGCTTGAGATCTCTACGACCACTTACACGCCCGGGGCAAACCCCGGTTTCCCCGAGAGTCAGGCTGGTGCCAACAAGTATATTTGGTTCGAGCCGGGTGAGCCGTTGAAATTCAATGTGCCACAGGTAGGGACGCTCACTTTGGAAGGCGAGTGGATGGATCACATGCCGATCTTGGGGACGCTTGCGCCAATTCCGAATGAGATTCGTCTTGGCAGGCCGCTGCTTTTGAAAGACAACGTGGTTGTCGGCGACCTGTCGAGGAATATCGGTGGCATCTACGGTTCGGACGATCCGGGCTCGGTGTTCGGGTTCTACATCTCTGGAGAGGGCCGATTCCTGCTCTCGCAGTTGCCGATGAAGGGAGCCGTTGAGGCGCAGGTTGTGCAGGGGCGCATCTCGTTCGACGAGGGTGGCCACTCATGGAAATTGCTGAGCGGCGTTCCTGTGTGCCGCGCCGACCACATCTGGGTGTTACATCAACCTGACTTCAAGCCGAAAGCCATCGGCCGGAACGATACAAACTGCTGCTACGGTGCGAAGCTGGTTCAAACCGAGCCTGGAGTGTGGGAGCCGCAGGAAAAGCCGAACTAAAGACGCGCCGAGGGGGATGAGCACCCGAAAGGCGTTCTATCGCGTTCCTAGTCGCTTTGCGTCTCGCATCTGCTTTGAAATTGTCTGTCATTCCGAGCGGAGCGAGGAATCTCGCCCTGATCCTTGTTCCGTGAACCACTCGGCGCAGAGCGAGATTCCTCGCTCCGCTCGGAATGACATTTCATAAGTTTCGACGGGAACCTCCGCGCCGCTTCTTCGGCTTCCACTAGCCAAACTAGGAGAGTTGTGGTATTCTCCTAGACAGACTAGGAGCCGAAGACGATGGGCAAAACCGCTGAGCTACTCCCCGGAACACTTGATTTGCTGATCCTCAAAGCCGTGTCTTTAAGGCCGCTGCACGGATATGGCGTGTTGCTGCGCATTCAGCAGATTTCGCGCGACGCTCTGAAGATTCCGCAAGGATCTTTATATCCGGCGCTCTACCGGCTGGAGCATCAGGGGCTGATCGCGGCGGAATGGGGTCAGAGCGACAACAACCGCCGGGCGAAATACTACACGTTAACCGCCGCGGGGCGGGCGCGCCTGCGTGAGGAGACGGCGGGTTGGAACCGCCTGGCGTCCGCGATTGCCGCCGCCTTGAATACTAAACCGGAGGAGGTGTGAGATGCTGGCCCGCTTGCGGTCGCTTTATCATGCGCTCACGTCACGACGAGATTTCGAAGCCGGAATGACGGAAGAGCTGCGCTTTCACCTGCAGCAATACGCGGAGGAACTTGCTCGGTCCGGCGTCGCCCCGGAAGAAGCTCGGCGGCGAGCGCGCCTGGAATTTGGCGCAATCGAAGCCGTCAAGGAGGAATGCCGCGGAGCGCGCGGCCTGCTCTTGCCGGCGGAGCTTGGCAGGCAGATTCGCTACGCAGCCCGCTTGCTGAGGAAGACGCCGGCATTCGCAGCGACGGCCCTACTGACCGTAGCGCTTTGTCTGGGGGCCAACCTGACGATCCTGGCCGTGATCGACTCAATCCTCCTTCGTCCTCTGCCATTTCCTGAGGCCCAACGGCTGGTTACGCTATTCAATACCTACCCGCGAGCGCATGTCGAACGCGATGGTTCGACGCTCACCAATTACTACGAACGCCGCGGACGTATTCCTGCGTTCAGCTCACTTTCGATTTACGCCTACGACACAGCCATGGTCGGAGAGCCCAGCTCGGTCAATCGGGAGCAGATCACGCGAGTCTCTCCCGATTATTTCACCACCCTGGGAATCGGCCCTGTCATGGGGCGCGCGTTCACAGAACAGGAGACCACGTTCCAAACCGATAACGTCGTCATTCTGAGTGACGATTACTGGCGGCGGGAGTTCAACGCCGATCCGCATGTGATTGGACGATCTGTGCGGGTTGACGACACGCCGAAAATCGTGGTCGGCGTCCTGCCTCCAGGTTTTCGGTTCCTCTCCTCCGAGGCACGGTTGTATTTGCCGCTGGCATCGCGTCCTGAGAATCGCGGGCCATCGCGCCGGCATGCCGGCGGAAATTTCATCCAGATGATCGCGCGACTCCGGGCGGGCGCCACTCTTGCCCAGGCCCAGCAGCAGATTGACGCGCAGAATGCCAGCCTGGAACTGGATGACCCGCAGGCCAAAATGGTCGCGGATGCCGGGTTCCGCTCCCTTGTGGTGCCGTTGCACGCCGACCACGTCGCCGCGATTCGGCCCAGCCTGCTGTTGCTGCAAGCCGGCGTGCTGACGCTATTGCTGATTGGCACGGTCAATCTTGCCAACCTGCTTCTGATCCGGGCCAACCATCGAGCCAGGGAACATGCGGTTCGGCAGGCGCTCGGCGCCAGCCGCGCACATCTCACCGGCGAAGTGCTGGTCGAGACCACGCTGCTCACGCTTGCAGGGGGATTGCTGGGATTGGCTGTGGCAGCGGCGGGAATCCGCCTGGTGGCGGCGCTGGGAGCGGATCGTTTGCCTCTGGGGGCGCACATTGCCTTCGATGCTCGCCTGGCGGTGGCCGCTGTGCTTGCCGCCCTCGCCATGGGCGTCGCGCTCGCCGTGCCTGTAGTGTGGTTCCATTTGCGCGTCTCCGGCAACGCCCTCCGGTCGGAGCCCCGCAGCGCTACCACGGGCCACGCAGCTCAGACTCTAAGACAGAGTTTCGTTGTGGCACAGATTGCTTTGACATTCGTTCTGTTAGCCGGCGCGGGGTTGCTGGGCCTCAGCCTGGAGCGGGCGATGGCGGTTTACCCGGGATTCCAGCCCGATCACGTGCTGACCGGCCAGATCTCGATGGTTGGCAAGAAGTACCCTTCGCCGTTGGCCGGTCTCGCATTTACGGAGAGATTAGTGGATGCGCTCGGCCGGCAACCGGGGGTGTTGTCTGTGGGGGTCTCCAATAACGTGCCGTTCAGCGGCGGCAACGGCAAAAGCTCCGCTACGGTAAAGGGGTATGTTCTCTGGCCCGGTGAAGCCCCCCGCGGGATCTACTCATACGGCGTGGGTGGAGACTATTTTCGCGCCATGGGCTTTCGGCTGCTCGCCGGACGGTTCCTCACCGCAGCCGATTCGCGGCGCCACGAACGCGTCTGCGTGGTCGACGGAGATTTCGCCCGCCGTTATTGGCCGTACAGGAGTCCTCTGGGCCAGCAATTGTTCGAGGGCTCTCAGCCCGGTCCCGACAGCGAGGCCTTCATGGTGGTCGGTGTGGTCGACAGCGTCAAACAAGCCGGGCTCACCGACGAGGCGGCGCAAGGCGCGGTCTACTACCCGTATATTTATCGGCCTGAGAGCAACATATTCCTGGTTGTTCGCGCCAGTGTTCCGACGGATTCGCTGCAATTCACGCTGCAACGGGTTGTTCGGGAAATGGACTCCGGGCTTGCCGTTAACGATATTCAGACCATGAATGAGCGCATCGCGGACAGTCTTGTCGCCCGCCGCTCGCCGGCTCTGCTGGCCGGAATGTTCGCTGCAATCGCGCTGCTACTGACCGGAATTGGTACTTACGGGGTGCTGAGCTATGCGGTGGCACAGAGGAACCGCGAGATCGGCGTGCGCATGGCTTTAGGAGCGCAGCCGAGCCAGATTCGCACCCAGTTTCTGGCTCTTGGCCTGAGGTTGGTCATTGCCGGATTGGCGCTGGGAAGCGCCGGGGCCTGGCTGATGGGAAGAGTGATGCAGGCAGTTTTGTTTCACGTGACTGCTTTGAGCCCTTTGGTGCTCGGTTGCGCCGCCAGCGTAATGGCGCTAATAGCCCTTGTCGCTTGTCTCGTGCCCGCTAGGCGCGCCGCCCTCGTCTCTCCGATGCGGGTTCTTACGGAGCAGTAGGAAAAGCAGATCCTTCGCTTCGCTCAGAAGGACATGTCATTCTGAGCGAAGCGAAGAATCTGCATTTGGTTGGGGCTTTGGCGCGCTGTGCCAACTGAGGGTCCGCCTTGAAACCTCTCCGGCGTTTGTGCTAATAACACCTGCTCATTGTGTTAGTAGCGTGCAACTCTCACCCTCCAGTTCGCCTGGTGGTCGCGCGAGCAATATCGCTCGCGCCGGCATCTTTGCCATAACGATGTTTGTGAGTGCGGCGCTGCTCTTCCTGATGGAGCCCATGTTCGCCAAGATGGTGCTCCCGCTCCTGGGAGGGACTCCGGCGGTCTGGAACACCTGCCTGATGTTTTTCCAGACGGTGCTGCTGTGCGGATATGCTTATGCGCACGTTTCGACGAAGCTTCTGAGCAGGCGTGGACAGGCGAGGCTGCACCTGGTCGTGCTCATTGGCGCGCTGTTGACCTTGCCATTCCGCGTCCCCGCAGGGTGGGCGCCGCCGGCGCGGCACAATCCGGTGGTTTGGCTGCTCGTCGTGCTGGCGGTGGCGGTGGGAGCGCCTTTTTTCGCCCTCTCCGCCAGCACACCCCTGCTACAGAAGTGGTTCTCGCATTCCCGACACCCCTCGGCAAGCGACCCTTATTTTCTTTACGCTGCCAGCAGCGCCGGCAGCCTGCTTGGCCTGTTGGCTTACCCGCTGCTGCTTGAGCCTGCCTTCGGCCTGGGCGCGCAAACGCGGCTGTGGGCATCGTGCTACCGATTGCTTGTGCTGCTTGTCCTGGTCTGTGCCGCGCTTGTCTGGCGCGTGTCTGAGACGGCAGATTCTTTAGTAGGCGAGCTTCCCCCGACCGACGTGGCGCAGGATGGCGCGGGCGAATACCGCGGTGATTTAGACTTGCGCCGCCGGGCGCGATGGGTCGCCCTGGCCTTTGTGCCCTCGAGCCTGATGTTGGGTGTGACCAGCGAACTTACGACAGATATCCCTCCGATCCCCTTGATATGGGTCCTTCCTCTCTCCCTCTATCTTCTGAGTTTCATTCTCGTCTTTGCGCCGAGACCCCTGCTCTCCCACCGCTGGCTCGTGCGCCGGCTGCCGTTTCTAATTCTTGCAGCTTCAATACCGGTTCTTACCAAGACGTATCTGTCCTTGATCGCAGTGATACCGATCGACCTCGTCACGCTCTTTGTCGCTGCCATGGTTTGCCACGGTGAGTTGTGGCGGAGTCGGCCGTCAGCGCGGCGCCTGACCGAATTCTATCTTTGGGTATCGGTAGGAGGCGTGCTCGGCGGAATTTTCAACGCGATCATTGCGCCGCTGGTCTTCCACTCCCTGGTGGAATTTCCAATAGCGCTGGTGCTGGCGGCGGCGTGGCGCCCACCCATCGACATCGTCAAAGATTCGCCGCGAGCCCATAAGTTGGATTACTTGCTTCCTGTGGCGGTGGGCGTTGGCGCTGTGATGCTGATCCTCGCGCTGGAAGCTGAGGGTCTGAAGCCGGGCCTCACCATGAATGTTATGATTTTCGGCGCCTTCGCGGTCTGGTGCCTCAGCTTCGGCAGGCGGCCCCTGCGCTTTGCCTTGGGACTGGCGGCGCTGATGCTGGCGAGCGGTGCTTACACCGGCCACTTCGGCCATGTCCTGAGCACCGAGCGCAGCTTCTTCGGAGTCTATCGGATTGCCAATGACGATGCGAACGGGCTTCGCGTACTTTTCCACGGCAGCACTGTGCACGGAATCCAGAGCCTGGACCCGGCACGCGCCTGCGAGCCTCTCGCTTACTACACGCGCAGCGGGCCGATTGGGCAGGTATTTGCCGCCTACGCAGGGAATGCACTGGAAAACCAAGTGGCGATCGTTGGGTTGGGAGCGGGCGCGTTGGCTGCCTACCAATCCCCCGGCGGACAGTTCACATTCTACGAGATCGACCCCCTGGTGGAGCGAATTGCCCGCGACCGGCGATACTTCACCTACCTGTCGAATTGCGCTCCGCAGGCAGGCGTGGTGTTGGGAGATGCGCGCTTGTCGCTGGAAGAAGCCCCCGATCACGCCTACGGCATCATCGTGCTCGACGCCTTCAGCGGCGACTCCATCCCGATGCATCTCCTCACGCGTGAGGCCCTGCGAATTTACCTCCGCAAACTCGCCTCCGGCGGCTTGCTGGCGTTTCACATCAGCAACCGCTACCTCGACCTACATCGGGTCCTTGGTAATCTGGCAGACGACGCTGGAGTGGTGTGTCTGCTGAACCTCGATACGGCGACGGGCGAGGATGATAGGAAGGCGGGGAAGTACGCCTCAGTCTGGATGGTGATGGCTCGCAAAAGCGAGGATCTTCAGGTGTTGTCGCAGGACGCGCGCTGGATGCCAGTTTCTCCTGTTCTGGGCGCAAAAGTGTGGAGCGATGACTTCTCGAATGTCCTGAGCATCATCAAGTTGCATTGACCGACACAGGGTCGGCAAACCTGCGCGTGCTGCTAGTCTGTGGCTTTTGATGTTAAGGATTTTGATTTTCACGCGTATACGCACATGAAAATGCCGCTCGCAGAACCGCAGAGTCGCGCCACCAGGGGCTCTGCGTTACCCGGTCACCGGAGCGGGTTTGCTGATTTTAAGAAGGTAGGATGCAAACGATTTGGCTTACGAAGCTAATTATGGTAGGATATCCATCGGATGGTAGCCCTATGAAAATGGTGACCGGCACCGTAACAGTCAAGGGACAGGTGGTAATTCCTGCGCTGCTGCGGCGTCGCCTGGGAATTAAAAGGGGAACGCTTGTTTCGTTCCTCGAGGAAAACGGGCATATCGTGGTTCAGCCCGTCACAAGAGAATTCATTCGCCGGCTGCGTGGGTCGCTCAAGGGCGGCCCTTCGCCGCTGGAGCAATTGATCGAGGAACGCAAGAGAGAGCGGGTCCTGTGAAAACTCACGTTCTTGACTCGAGCGCTCTTATGACATTTTTCGAGGATCGCAACGGCGCCACTACGGTCGAAGATCTGCTCGGCAAAGCTGCGGAAACGAAATGCCCGCTGCTGATGTCGGTCGTCAATTGGGGTGAGGTGTACCACTCGGTCTGGCGCGCACGCGGCGAAGCGGCGGCCAACGGCAAACTCCGTGAGATCGCTCAATTGCCCATCGAGATCGTAGACGCTGACTTTGAACTTACCCGCTTGGCCGCAAGTCTCAAGGCGATACACGGCCTTCCTTATGCAGACTGCTTCGCCGCCTCGCTCGCCGCAAGCCGCAAGGCTCCTTTGGTAACAGGTGACAAGGACTTTGAGCGGATCGAGTCTCTTCTCAAGATTGTCTGGCTTTGAATCCTGCTCTTACGCTACCGCCACCGGCTCAGCCCGCAGCGCGTCAAACCGCACGGAGACTAACTTCGACACGCCGGGTTCCTGCATGGTGACGCCATACATGACGCGGGCGGCTTCCATGGTGCGCTTGCTGTGGGTAATGAGAATGAACTGGGTGTGGCGGCTCATCTGTTCGACCATGCGGCTGAAGCGTTCGATGTTCGACTCGTCGAGCGGAGCGTCCACTTCATCCAGAATGCAGAAGGGGCTTGGGGTGTAGCGGAAGATAGCAATTAGCAGCGCCAGGGCGGCCAGCGCCTTTTCGCCGCCCGAGAGCAGCAGCACGTTCTGAAGGCGTTTGCCGGGGGGTTGAGCGGCGATGTCAATACCGCTGTCCGCGTCTGACTCATCGCTCAGCCGCATCTCGCCGATTCCGCCCCCGAAGAGACTGCGGAAAGTTTCAGCAAAATAGCCGTTGATTGCCTTGAAGGCTTCCAGGAATTGCTGGCGCGAGACCTGGTCGATTTCGCGGATGGCCTGCGTGGTGTCCTCGATTGAAGCCAGCAGATCCTGGCGCTGGGTGTCGAGGAAGGTGAGGCGCTCCTCGGCCTCCTGGAGTTCTTCGAGGGCCATCATGTTGACCGGCCCCAGGTTCTCGATGCGCGTCTTGAGCTGCCTCGCCTCTTCCTCCGCAGCCTGCAGAACTTCGCCAGCCAGTATGGAGTCCGGGGGCAACTCGGCCATCACTGCAGAGGGTTCAGCGTGCAACTCCTCACGGCATTGCTGCTTCTGGTGAGCGTGGTCGGAATCAGCGCGGGCAAAGGCCACTTCCGCCTCCGAGCGCCGGGCGCGATGGGCTTCAAGTTCGGCTCGTGCCGCGTCCACCTGCGGACTGAGCGACGCCCGTTGCGCTTCTTCCGCCGCAGACTTCTCCTCGCACTGGCGGAGTTCGCTCCGCGCCGTTTCCAATCCGGCTTCCAGCTCACTTAACCGAGCCAGGTTGGCTTCGCCTTCCTTCGCCAGCAGTTCCTGTTGTTCGCGCCAGCTCTCAGATTGTTGCCGGAGGCGCGCCATGCGGGTGCGGACTTCCTCGCACATGCCCAGCAGGCGCTCGACTTCGGCGCCGGCGGCGCGGGTTCGTTCCTCGAGGGCGCTACTCGAACCGCTTGCCTCGGCGAGCTTCTGCCCAAGTTGTTCCGTCTCGGCGCGGAGCTCGCGAAGCGCTGCCGTTGATTGTGTGACGGTTTCCTCGCGCGCAGTCTTTTCCTGGCCTGCCGCTTCCAATTCCGAGCGCAGGCCGGCTTTGCGTGCTTCGGCGGCGGCGAGGTCGTGTTCGAGCTGGGCGGCTTCAGACTGAAGGACTTTGAGTTGCGCGGCCGCTCTCTCGCACGCATCGCGGGTCTGGCGCAACTTCTCATCAGCGACCACAGCTTTCTTTTCCGCTTCCTGCTTGGCCGTGGTCAAATTCGCGTGGTCTTTGGCAAGTTGCGCGGCGCGGCCCGCAGCATCGGCCAGGTCCGCCTCGCACGCCTGGATCTTGCCCTCCAATTCGGCCGTGCGTCGTTCGAGTGTCCGGAAGTCGCGCCGCAAGGCCAATGGTCCGGCGCTGGAACCCTTGCCGCCGGACACCAGGCGATGCTGATAGTGTTCACCCGAGCGAGTCAGGAAGTGGTATTCAGGGTAAGACCCTGCTAGGCGCTGGGCAGTTGCGGAGTCCTCAACCAGATAGGCGTGGGCGAGCGCTGGCAGCGGCAGGTCGCCATTGAGCCCAAGAGACTTCTGAAAAGTCATCAATTCCCGCACCGGCGCCACGACGCCCGCCTCAGCAAGGAGCTCCGTGTGAGTTTCCCCGTTTGCGAGGTCCAGAGAGGGCATCTGCGTAACGAAGAAGGTGGAGCGCCCTCTTCCTTCCGAGCGCAGCAAGGCGATGCCGGAACGGGCTTGTTCGTGGTGTTCCACAACCACGCACTCGAGTTCCTGCTTAAGGAGATCTTCCACCACTTCTTCGTAGCCGGCCGCAACCTCGACAAAGTCCGCGAGCACGCCCAGCGGGCGGAAGCGATGCCCGTTCATGGGGATTTCGCCCGACAGCAACCGCCGGACGCTCTCCGTACTGTACGCGTGACGCGCCAAGGACTCCTCCAGCGCCTGCTTGCGCGCGACGGCAGCGGAGTGCTCCCGGCGAAGCGTTTCAAGACCGGACCGCAAAGAGGTTTCCTCGGTCCGAGCCCCCTCGAGGTCCGCCTCAGTCTCACCGAGCGTCCGCGCCAGATCCGCCAGCGACGTTGTGCCTTGCCGTTGAGCGGCGATGGAAGCCTCCAGTTCAGCCGCCCAGCGCTGGTTTTCCTCCTCCGCGCGCTGCTTCTCAGATCCGGTGCGCGCCGCTTGCCGCGAGAGCGCCAGGCTTGCCTCTTCGGCCTGCACGAGCTGGTTGCGCAGTTCCGCCGCATGGCTCACCGCAGCCAACAAGGCCTGGCGGCATGATTCGACTTCCTCCTCCGCTGCCGTCACCTGGAGCCCGAGCGATTCCTGCCGCGAGACCAGTTGGGCCAGCGCTTCTTGGGCCGCAGTCCAATCCTGTTGGACCCGCTCGAGCTGGAGGCTTCTCTCTTTGGTCTGATCCTCCAGTGAACTGAGTTGAGCTTCGAATCCGGCCTGTTCCCGCGCTGCGTCCGCGGCCCGCGCCTCGAGGCTTGCCGCCTGCTGGCGCGCTTGTTCGCAACGCGAAAGTAACCGCTCGCGCTCCAGGCCGCTTTGCGAAATATGCTCGCGCAATTGCGTGAGGGCGCGCTCCCACTCCTCATGCTGGTGTGTGGCGGCCTTCTGCTCCTGCTCGAGGGCTTCGAGCCTCTGCGCCGTGAGCCGGCACGCATCCTGTGCTTGGGTCACTTCGCCGCCCAGCCGGCCGCATTCCGCCTCCAGGGCTGCCCAGCGCGAAGTCAGAACCACTTTCAGCCGGGCGCGCAACTCTTCGTGCAGTTCCTTGTAGCGGCGCGCCTTGGAAGCCTGGCGCTTCAGCGAGTTCACCTGCTTGCTGACTTCTTCCAGAATGTCGGCGATGCGAGAGAGGTTCTGCCGCGACGACTCGAGCTTGGCTTCCGCCAGCCGTTTGCGCGTCTTGAACTTAGAAATCCCCGCTGCCTCTTCCAGGATCAAACGCCGGTCTGACGGCCGGGAGCTCAGAACCTGCCCGATTCGGCCTTGCTCGATGATGGCGTAGGATTCCGGGCCCAGCCCCGTGCCCATGAATAGGTCTTGGATGTCACGCAGGCGGCAGACCTGGCCGTTAATCAAGTACTCGCTCTCGCCGGAGCGGAACAAGCGGCGCGTCACCGCAATCTCGCCGGCGCGATGGCGAAGCTTGGACGCTTGCTTTTCTCCGCTGCCGTTGCCGTTGTCTCCTGCGATAACTTCGCCGTTGTCGCCTGAGATAACTACAGGTTCCTGGGCCTCCGCCTGCGGCGGTTCTTCCTCTGGGAAGCCGGCCTCGTTGTACTCCGGGTCGATGAGCGTCATGCTCACTTCCGCCATGCTCGTGGGAGGCCTGGTTCCAGTGCCGTTAAAGATCACGTCGGCCATCCGCTCGCCGCGCAGGCTTCGCGCGCTCTGCTCCCCGAGGACCCAGGAGACGGCATCCGAAAGATTCGACTTGCCGCAGCCGTTCGGTCCAACGATCGCGGCCACACCATCCGAGAATTCCAGCCTCGACCGCTCTCCGAACGACTTGAAGCCCAACAACTCCAGTTTCTTCAGTTTATACAAGCTACACCCCTTACCTCTGGTCCTTCCGAGGAGGTGCAAACCCAAGCGCGCGTTAAAACGGATGCCAGAAGCATGACGCCGTACCCTGTGGTGGGCCCGTTATCTAGCCGACACTGACACAGCAACATAGTCCGCCACCCGGTGTGGCAAAGGCGTTCCCGTATACAGCAAGCTCGATCCGGCCCCAGCTTACCTTCTGGCGCGGGTGGCCAAGGCGGAAGCGAGCAATCCCCTGTAACTCCAAAGTATAGGTAACATGAAAAAGGAGGGAAGTAAAGAGAAAACCACAAAAGGTGGGATTTTGCGAAATGCGAGGCCCTATATGTAGGGGCTTGCGGGCGATTCGTTGACTGGGACATTAAGTCCGAAGCGAACGACATGCTCCTCGAGCGAGGAGTCCCCGACTGCGAGGTCCCCGCAAGACCTCGTAATACGCTAAATGTATGTTGGCCATCCGGTGGGTGTCGGCCAGTTGGGCTTTCAGGATCAACGCTCATCCTGTACTAAAATGAGGCAAAGCAAGGTCTAAATATCTATGTAGGCGAAGCGAATTTTGCCGCCTGACTTCACGGGAATAATCATGTACCCAGTGTTTCGGTTCCTTAATCGAAGCTCTAGTCCATCGCCGATGTTTGGCTCCGTAAGCCCGATCCACCCTTCAATGGTCTCATATGGACCCACGGTTACACATACGCATTCTTTCTTTTTTTCATCGGTGTCGGCCCTGCCTAAGTTAAAGAACTTGGACCCGAGGGGGACTTGCGCTGGTACTTCTGTCGACTTCCAAAGCGGTGTCCACAACTCCGCCTTGGTGTCCCATTTGTTTTGTAGTTTGAAGTACGCTTTGTTCTTATGAGTGATCTCTGGTCTCGGGTCCGGCCTATATTTAGGAGGCTCAAGAAGCTCCAAAGGGTAGCGATCTAGGCGTAGAAAATCCGGCAGTGCCAAATGTTCGGACGTTTGCCTTGGCTCCGATGGGGATTTCCCGATGGCCCGACCCTCGATTTTGGTTCCAGCCTCTTGTTTCTCCGATTTTGCTGGTGCCCACATTTTGGCGACCCACACAAAAGCGATAAGACAAAGAAAGAATAGCAGTGGCCACACCGCCCAATTCGGAAAGTTTGGAATCAGGATAAGCATCTTCTTCCCCAGGTCTCTGAGTGCTAGAAGAATGACTAGCAAAATAGCCCATTTAAGGTTGCCCTTGATGTCGTTATATTGTTTAGCACACCATTTCAGCATGGAGTACCCTTGGTTGCGGTTTTGAAATTCTCTCGGGTGGGGATTGTATTTCGTGATACATGGGTGAGGCAAGCGGTTTATTTATGCGTGCCGCAAGGCGTTGAAAGCGGGCGTAGATCCCGATAAAATGAGCGTTATGCAAAATATCGCCATGAGCTGGGCACGCGACTTGTCAGCACCGGTCAAGGCGGCTCTCGAGAACCTTCTTGGTCGCCCCTTGCAGGACGACGAGCAGGTGAGTTTGCGGATCTACAAGAGCCACGATGCTCCGCTCGGCGAAGCACGCCGCGCCGCCGCGCGCCGCCTTGAAGAACATCTTGATAGAATGGCCGGCAAGGCCAAGGATGTTCCTCAGAATGAAATTGAAACCGCCATTGACGAGGCGCTCGAGCAGGTTCGGCCCAAGCGCGGATGAGGATTCTCAATCGACGTTCTGTTGGGTCGCCCCGTGTTCCCGCCTACCCTTTTCGCTCCGCTTCGAACGATTTCAGCCTCAGGTTCCTGGCCACGATTTCCGCCACATCGACAATCTCGAGGTCATCGCGCTGAGCGCGGTTGGCGGCGTCGCGAAGCATGGTGGGGCAGTAGGGGCAAGCCACCGCCAGCGTGGATGCCCCGGTTGAGGCGAGCTGGGCAAACCGTAGTTCGTTGACCCGATGTTTCGTCTGCTCGCGTTTGTCGTCAGTAATGAAAAGCCTTGCACCTCCTGCGCCGCAGCACTGGGTGTTTTGGCCATGGTGTTCAGGCTCTGTCAACACGACGCCGCAGGAATGCAGGATCTTGCGCGGTTCAGCCGTGATCCCGTGGCCGCGGGCAAGGTAGCAGGGGTCATGGTAGGTCGCCGTGAACGCCGCCGGCGCGATGGGGAGGTGGGGGAGGAGTTCCGCGATGAACTCGGTATGGTGCACGACTTTGATGCCCAGTTCCGCGTAGGATGGGAATTGGCGGTAATCCTTATCTAACATGGTGGTGCAGTGGGGATCGCACAGGACGACGTTCTTCACATGGACGTTCGCAAACGCCTCGATTACTTTCTCCGAAAGTTGCATGAACAGGTACTCGTTGCCCGCGCGCCGCGCCGGCTCACCGCAGCAGGTTTCCCGCGCCAGCACGCCCCAGGAGACGGAGGCGGCATCGAGAATCTGCTTCATGGCCGTGGCAACGGCCTGGCCGTGCTGATCGAAACTCAAACCGCAGCCCAGCCAGAAAAGCCATTCCTGGCTGCCGTCGAAAATGGGGAACTGCTTCGAGGCTAGAAGATTCTGCCGCATCTCCTGGCCGACGCCCCAGGGATTGTGGGGAGCGCGTTCCATGGTGGTGAACAGCTCAGCCACTTTCTCGCTGCTGATGCGTCCTTCGCTGACCAGCCCGCGGCGCAAATCCAGAATTTTTCTTCCCACATGTTCGATGCCCACCGGACAGACGTACTCGCAGGCGCCGCAGGAGAGACACTGGAAGAGGTCCTGCTCCGAAACGTAGACTTTCCCCTGCTCTTTTTCCTCCGAAGTTCCTGCCACCAAATCGCCGCCGCCGATCAGGCCTCTTTGCAGATCGAGGATGACTTCCTTCGGACTCAGCGATCCGCCGGCGAGGTTGGCAGGGCAGAACTGCGTGCAGCGGCCGCATTCGACGCAGGCGTTAACGTCGAGAACGTCCTTGCGCCCCAGGTCAGGGAAGTGGATCATTCCCAGATCTTCACCGTCTTGCCGCAAGGCTCGCATGGTGCTCGTGGTCTCGGAGCCCAGGAAGATCGTGAACGGTGCGAGCACCAGGTGCAAATGTTTCGAAACAGGAATCACGTCGAGCAGCGCAAAAAACGATATCGTATGCGCCCACCAGTTCACTTTCCAAGCCATGGTTCCGACTGGAAACACTCCCCAGCCCAGCAGATACGTCACCATCAGCGCGGAGATGAGAAACGCAACAATCCCGGATGTGGCGGACAGCTTTCCAAGCGGTTTGGGCCTCAATACAAATCGCCGAAACGACAAGCCGATCATGGCCACCAGAACTGCCACCGCCCAAACTGCAACAAACGCGTTGTACCAACTTCGTGCCTCGGTGGCTTTTGACAAACCGCGCAGGCCCAGCAGCATGTGTTGCGCGCTGACCCAGGCGAAGGCAAGAAATCCCCACAGCACAAATGCGTGCAATATGCCCGCAACGGGCCGGTCACGCAGCACTCGGTATTGAAGGATGACTTCCTTGAAAACCCGCCAGAGGCGCTTGGGAATATGATCGTGAGGGAGATCTCCGGGCGCAGCGAGCACCGAATACAGCCGGCGTTTAACGATTCTCAGGAATAGCCAGACGCTCGCCAGGCAGATTGCAACGAAGATCACCTGCCCGAGGCCATCAAAAAGGAAAGCGGCGCAGAAGGGCGCCGTGATGGTTGCCATCATCAATGTGGTTTCCTCATTCACCTTTAGCAACGGGATAACCTTTGTCTACCCAGTCCGTCCCCAAATTATCGGCGATGTAAAGCACCTTCAGCTTCTTGAATCCCTGGTTGTGCAAGGCTTCGTAGGCCGGACTGACGTTCGGGCAGTGGCTCCAGGGGCAGCATCCGCAGTAAATAACGATGAATCTGTCGCGGGCGACCCCGTTCATCCGCTTGACTAATTGTTGCAGCGCCGCCTGGTTAGCGGCCGGGCCAAGGTTTTCAGAATCCGGTATGTGGGCCTGAGTGTAGGGAAGGCGAAAGCCGACATAGAGGAGGAGGGGCCTTTCGCTCGGGAGTGAGGAGAGAACTTTGGCAAGGTCCTGCGGATTGATTAGGGCCGCAGCAGGAATGGGAGAAGGCGCCGCGGGTTTATCTGGCGGGTGGCCCACCACAGGGTCGGCGTGCGCGACCCCGACGCTACGGCTTCCGGCGCCTGCGAATAGAATAAAGCCGAGAACGAACAGCCCCGCTGATACGGCGACAAATCTTCGAAGGTTCAGAGATCTCATCACGGTCCGCTCCTTCCTGATTGCTGGTGCGAATTTCCTGCCTGCCGGACGACGACGACAACTTGCCGGTGCGCTCTCTGTGAGGCCACTAGCGCTGGGCGCCCGAGCCTCACCTGCACTTCGTTCTGAGCAGCAATATACTCTGGGCCGAAGCGGCGTTCAAGGGTTCGCGGACCGCTCGAGTAAGTCTCTTCAGGGCGCGAGGCTTGCAGACACCTTGGCGGGCGGCGCATGAACCTCGTCGCCCCGGAAGAAGCGTCCGGGCGCCGCGCGCATTTCAGCCATAGCGGGGAACAGCTTCGAATAATCGTTGCGCGCATTCCAAAAGAGGAATCCTATTCCCCCTTGTCCTTTTGCGACGCTGACCTGGGTTCGAATATAGGCTTCGGAAAAGGTTTTGGTGTGCCAGGAGAAGGCCTGAAGCCAGGGCCGCAATATCACTTTGGAATCCGTCGTGACCTCCGCGAAGCGCTGCATAGACTCACTGATAAAGTGCTCGGGTGCGTCGCCCGGGTGCGCGTATCCCTCCATGCCGAAGAAGTGCGAGGGATAGATCATGGGCGAGAGCACGTCGCAGGAGCGTGCCATACCAGGGATATCCTGGCCGGTGTGCTCCAGGTCAACCGTGCGCTGCCAGGCCATCACTCCAAAGACATCCAGCGAAAACAAGACTCCCAGGGGATGGAGTTCGCTGTAGGCGCGCGCGACGAACTTACGGATCACGTCGGTCCGCGCCCAATCCGGGTGCGCTGCCTCGTAGGCGAATCGCGCATCTTTCTGGTCGCCTTCCGCGGGAAAGCGTACGTAATCGAACTGGATTTCGTCAGCGCCGGAATTCGCTGCCATTCGGGCCAGCGCCAGGTTATAGTCCTGAACCTTGGGTTGCGAGGGGTCGGTCCACACGAGCTTCCCGTTTTCTCTCCACGCGTGGCCGGTGCGTCGAGACTGTACCGCCAGCTCGTTGTGGCTTTGAACAAGGCATTCATCACGGAAGATCGCAATGCGTATGATCGCATGGAGTCTCCGCGAGTGGACGTAGCGGATCAATTTGGGAAGGTTGCGGATGGGCACATGCTTCCCCTGCGGCGAAAGGGGATGCTCGAAGGGTACGTTCACCAGGCCGTCGAAATCCTTGACATCGAAAACGATGGTGTTCCCTCCGGCTTCCCGCCAGCGGCGAATCAAGTCCAGGCCCTTGTCACTTCCGGCCATGTAGCCCGTGAGATAGATCCCGCGAGTCTCGAAATCCTTGGGGACGGGAACCGAATGCTCAACGAGAGGTTCGGCGAAAATGCCGGGAATCGTCAATTGGGTGCCGGGCTTGAGATACTTTCCGATCTTGCCGGCATTCGCCTGCTGGATGGCAGCCTCGAGTTCGGCCCTGGTCATATAACAGGTTTGCGGCAAATAATGGAGAGCCAAGGAAGGAAGGCTCTCCCCTGGCGCCACGGTGTGGAGTTCGGTCTTCGTCGCTCCTTCAAGGGGGCCCGGCGGCGGGAACTTTTCCTTTTCTTTGGATTTCTGAGGTATATTCTTCTTCGCACCAGCAGCGGGCGCTGGCGGCAAACTTGCATTAGGGTTCGCAGGTTGCGACTGAGCTTGGGTCTGGCCCGGCGCACCGGCAACGACCGGCGTGCCGCCGAGCATTAACGTGGCTAGAAGTACTGAGGGTCCGCTGGACAGTAAACTGAGTCTGGAAATGGCAAACACGTTTTTTCCTTTTGCGCTGACAAGGCCGAGGCGATGAGAGCCTCATGAGCAATGCCGAAACACGATTGGGCGGCTCGGACATTTCGCCCACTGCGCGGAGCCTCACGGTCCACGAGCAGCGCCCATGTTTAACTGCACGCGAGTTGCCAACGTGGTAACCGGCGCTAAAGATGGAAGACTCTTACCTGTCATTCCTGGTTTCGGTTCTACCCGGCGAGGAATCTCCGCCGTCGTTGGGTGACCCGTTTTGCGCTGCCGAGCTGCCATGGCTGCTTGCTACGCATCGTCGAGACCTGCGTCATTGCCACACAAGCGGAAGCCCAGTTGGCTGACGGGGACCTCCCTTGTTCGTCTGTGACCGAAGTCTGCAACATTAATATGAGTGATGGGGCGCATGCCGATGTCAACTTATGGTTACAGTGCGGAGGGTTTTCCAGCGCCTTCTCAGCGGGCGGACGCCTGCGCTGAGCTTAATCCGGAGGTCATGATGAGAGGAAGGCTACGCAGGCTGCTGTACGCATTCATGGCTGTTGGCCTGTTCTTGGCTTTTTCGGCACCCGCAGAGTCATCGGCCCCAGAGCACCAGGTAGTGCTCCTCTGGCCGGAAGGGGCGCCGGGCGCAGTGGGCACCGACGACGCGGACCGGCCCTCGCTGACGCTCTACTCGCTACCCAAAGGCCAGGCTGCTCGCAGCGCCGTTGTTGTCTGTCCAGGCGGCGGTTACGCCGTGCTGGCTATGGATCACGAAGGCCGCCAAATAGCCGAGTGGCTGAATGCCCTGGGGGTCGATGCTTACATTCTGAAATACCGGCTTGCGCCGCGTTACCATCACCCCGCCATGATCAACGACGCGCAGCGCGCCTTGCGCTACGTTCGCTGGCACGCGCCGGAGTGGGGAATCGCCCCTGACCGGATCGGCATTTGGGGTTTCTCAGCGGGCGGTCACTTGGCGTCCACTGCCGCCACGCACTTCGACGCCGGGAATCCCTCTGCCGCGGATCCCGTCGATGGGGTCAGTTCGCGGCCGGATTTTGCCATCCTGGCTTATCCGGTGATTACTTGCAGCGAGTCATTTATGCACCAAGGCTCGTGCAAGAACCTGTTGGGCGTCAACCCTGATCCTCAACTGGCCGACTATCTCTCGAACGAAAAGCAGGTGACCGCTCAGACGCCGCCCACTTTTCTCTTCCACACTAACGACGACGAGGGGGTGCCGGCTGAAAACAGCGTGGCCTTCTATATGGCCTTGCGAAAAGCGGGCGTGCCGGCGGAACTGCACATTTATCAGCACGGACAGCATGGCGTGGGCTTGGCGCAAAAAGACCCTATCTTGTCTTCCTGGCCGCAACGGCTGGCGGACTGGCTGCGGTTGCGGGGGTACTTGATGTAAGTCCAGGAGTTGAGAAGTTAAGGAGTTAAGGAGTCAAGACATGAAGGGCTCCGCCGTCAACCAAGTGGCTTCTCAACTCCTCGACTTCTCGGCTCCTCAACTGACCTTCCGACTTTCTTCGTTGCTGTAGGCCAACACTCGGCGTATGATAGACGTACCCAAGGTCCTTTGCCGAGCGAGTTTCCTTCCGCCGAAAGGAGTGCAGATGTCGCCCAAGTATAGGCAGCGGGGATACATGGACTCTGACCGCGACCGTGAGAGGCCCGAGAAGAAGCCGATCCACAAGCGGGAACAGATTGGGCCGAAGACTCCCAACATGCCGGGGAAGCGAGAAGTGTCGCGGTGTGCTTCCTGCGCCCTGGTCCTGCCGGTCGGGATTGATCTTCAAGGACGCTGTCCAAAGTGCGGCTTTGAACTGCACAGTTGCAAGCAGTGCGCCTTCTTCGACACAGGCGCCCGCTTCGAATGTACGCAGCCGATTACCACCCGCATCCCAAGAAAAGACCTTCGGAACCAGTGCAGCTATTTTTCCCTGCGAACGACAGTCGAGCGTGAAACCTCCACCTCTAAGCCTCTGGACGCGCGCCAAGCCTTCGAGAACCTTTTCCGAAAATAACTACGGCAAACGCTGACGTTTGGAATGCGCGGAGCGCCTTGGAGTGCGGCGGCTTGACGCCGCCTTTGCCCAGCGC
>Ga0326727_10005747_pt1 | contig 34963 bp, 28 predicted proteins | sample MB2enrmetagenome_FD_207643 | JGI IMG/M metagenome (GOLD analysis project Ga0326727, IMG submission 207643) | Lab enriched peat soil microbial communities from McLean, Ithaca, NY, United States - MB29MY | ecosystem: Environmental > Terrestrial > Soil > Wetlands > Peat | place: USA: New York...
CTCCTGCGGCTTTAGCCGCGTGTAGAAAATTTACCAGATCGGGGCCAGTTCATGACAGCCAAGGACCGTTTATAGACCGTTGAGCGCCAACTGGGTCGCGCGAAATACAGCTTCCGGTACAATCTATATTGAGGAGATTTTTTCGATGAAGCGAGTCTATATGGACGCTAATGCCACCACCCCTCTGTTGCCGGAGGTGATGGAGGCCATGCGCCCATATTGGATGGAATGTTTTGGCAACGCCTCCTCTATTCACCTCTATGGCCAGCAGGCGCACACCGCCGTGGACCGCGCCCGCGCTACCCTGGCCGAGTTTTTTAATTGCCACGACGCCGAGGTGGTCTTCAACTCCGGCGGCACCGAGGGAGACAACACGGCCATCTTCGGGCTGCTGCACCACGGCGACCACTTTATCACAACTTCGATTGAGCACTCCGCAATTCTGGAAGCGGCCAGGCGCGTGGCGCAGTATGGCGTGGAAATCACTTTCGTCGCGCCCAGCGCAAGCGGACTCATCGATCCGGAGGATATTTTGCGCGCCGTCCGGCCCGAGACGCGGCTGATCAGCGTGATGCTGGCCAATAACGAGACCGGAGTGCTTCAACCAGTTGAAGAGATTGGAAAGATTGCCCGTGCGGCCAGCACTTTCTTCCACATCGACGCGGTGCAGGGTGCGGGCAAAGTCAAATTCGATGTCCGCCGCTTCGGCTGCCATCTCTGCTCCATCAGCGCGCACAAGATGCACGGCCCCAAGGGCACAGGCGCAATGTTTGTGCGCCGCGGAACTCCGATTGAGCCGCTGCTGGTGGGCGGCAGCCACGAGCGCCGCCAGCGCGCTGGAACAGAAAACGTGCCGGGCATTGTGGGCCTGGCCAAGGCCGCCGAGCTGGCTATGCACTCGCTGGAAGATGGAACAATTGACCGTCTGGCAAAGCTGCGCGACCGGCTGGAGGCTGGCGTTTTGCAAATCTCCGGGACTGGCGTCAACGGAGGTTGGGAGGGCAAGAAGAAAATTCCGCGCGCGGCCAACACCACCAACATCTGGTTCGATCATGTGGAGGGCGAAGCGCTGGTGATCTCCATGGACCTGAAGGGTGTGGCCGTCAGCGGCGGGTCGGCCTGCCACTCCGGCGCAACGGAGCCGAGCCATGTGCTGATGGCCATGGGACTGGACAAGGCGCGCGCCCGCGCCAGCCTGCGCTTCAGCCTGCTTAAGACCGCAACTGAATCGGATGTGGACTACGTTTTGAAAGTGGTTCCCGATGCCGTCGAACATTTGCGGGCGATTTCGCCGGTGTCAGCGGGAACGGCGGGATAAGAACCGTACATCGTCCGGCTGACTTGCGACTTTTATGATCGAGCGCACAACCATTGCCGTAGCCATGTCCGGAGGGGTAGACTCCTCGACGGTGGCGGCGATGCTCGCTCACTCGGGCGATGGTTCCGGCAATAGTGTCGTCGGGCTGACGCTCCAGTTGTGGGATCAGACGCGGCTAGCCGGCAGGCATGGCATTCCCGATAATCCGGGGTCCCCAACGACAGGTCCTCGTCGTTGGGGTGGTGAAGCGCCCAAGGCTGGCCGCTGCTGTTCGATTGACGATGTCTACGACGCGCGGCGCGTGGCCGAACATTTGGGGATTCCCTATTACGTCGTCAACCAGCAGGAGCGCTTCGAGCAGGATGTTGTCCGGCCTTTTGTGGCCGAGTACCTCGCCGGACGCACGCCGATTCCCTGCTCGCTGTGCAACAACCACCTCAAGTTCGATCAGCTTTTGAAGACGGCGCAGAGCATCGGCGCCAGCCGCATAGCGACGGGGCATTATGCGATCAACGAGTACGACGAGCGGCGCGGGCGGTGGATTTTGAAGCGGGCCGTTGATCTGGCCAAGGACCAGACCTACTTTCTCTTTGGCCTGACGCAGGAGCAGTTGGCCCACACGCTCTTTCCGCTGGGGCGGATGACCAAGACCGAGGTGCGCGAGGCGGCGCGGCAACACGGCCTGGCGCTGGCCGAGAAGCCTGACTCGCAGGAGATTTGTTTCATCCCCGGCGGCGACTACAAGCAGTTTTTGACAGCGTATCTCGAGGAGCAAGGCCAGCGGTTGCCGGAGACGGCGGGAGAATTGGTTGCTTCCAACGGCGAAGTTCTGGGCCGGCACGAGGGCATCTTCAACTTCACCGTGGGCCAGCGCAAGGGTCTGGGCGTCAGCTCGCCCTCGCCGCTCTATGTGCTGCAAATCGATGCGGCTAGCCATCGCGTCACGTTGGGCGCGGACGAGGAACTGGCCACCCGCACGCTGCGCGCCCGCGACCTGAACTGGATTTCCATCACAAATTTATCCGGTCCCATGCGCGTGCGCGTAAAGATTCGCCACCGGCATGAGCCTGCCTGGGCAACGCTGGAGCCGATCAGCGCCGATGAGGGCAATTACGAGGTTTTGGCCACCTTCGACGAGCCGCAGCGCGCCGTCACGCCGGGCCAGTCAGCGGTCTTCTATGATGGCGACGAAGTGGTGGGCGGAGGATGGATTGTGTAGAGCGGTATCGTGCAACCCGCTCTTTTCACCGAGCCGGCCGCTTTCATTGGCTGGCCAGTTCTAGCGAGGCTGCGCTCCGCGCCCGCGCAGCGATTCGATGATCGCCTTGGCCGCCGCCAGGATGCTTGATACTTGCCGCACCGGCCGGGCAACGACATCGTTCACAAAGCCCCCGGCGCGGTCAGCGGTGTCCAGAACGCCGGAAACCATGTGATCCACGCGATTGCTTTGCTGCCGCACCCGTTCCATAATCTCCTGCACGGAGGATTGCAACTGCGCGGTTTGCGCCCGCAGCCCGCGCGCAATCTCCGCCACGTTGCCTACCGCCTCTTCAACCTTGGGTGAAATTCGGGTCAGAACCCCCTGCGCGTTGGCGACGAATGCCTGCGCGCTTACAAGGGTATCCCGCGAATTGGCAAGCATTTCCTGCGTGTCGTAGATGACAGGCATGAGCGAGGCACGCAGACTCGCGATCTCTTTCCGGATGGAGCCGGCCGACTTGCGCAAGGTGACGGAGATTGCCAACAATATGATGGTTTGCAGCAACACCGCCAGCCCGGTTACAACAGCAATGGCGAGCAGAATGGTTTGATTGTCCAGTTTAGGAATTTGCATTGAAGTGGTCTCGCTCAGTGAATCTACAGGCTCTGGTTCTGTTCTCTTGCACGCGCCTCAAACCAAGCCTAAACGTTGTCTCCGGAGCCTGCGCTTGAGCCGCAACCTGGCCCGTGCGCAGGGCTCCGGAGAAATGAACTGTAACTTCCCAGGGCGCCATCGGGCCGGACAGGAAGAGGGCTCAGGGGATACCTTGGGTCAAAGCTCCTTGGGTTCGCCGGGAGCGGGGGGCGTCTTGTAGGCTTGGCGTCCGGCTTCAACGGCCGCTGTCACCCGGCCGGTTTGTTCGGAAACCAGGTTCTTGCCGCGCTCCACAAACTCTTCCCACTGCGCCCGTCCGCGATCCACAACCTCGCGGCCGCGCTCGACGTATTCACCTACATGCTCCTTGCCCTGATCCACCAGATTACCCACCTGCTCGGCGACCTGACGGGTGCGGGTGCGCAGGTACTCGGTTCCCTCCCGGGCGCCAGCCATCAGCTCTTCCCGGGTCTCGCGGCCGCTCTTGGGGGCGTATAGAATCCCCGCCAGCGCGCCGACGCCCAATCCGGCCAAAAACCACGCCAGTCCGTTAATCTTGTTTTCCTCTGCCATGATGAAAACTCTCCTTTCGCTCAGCTTGAAGATGGCCTGAGCCTATCAAATTCCCCGGTATGGGGCAAATTGCAACCCGGATGCCGTTCTTTCATGAACATCGGCGCGCATCTTCCAGTATAAGGAGTGGCAACGCACGGTGTAAAACAAAGGTAACTGTTCATCTGGACGGATAAGCGGTCAAAAAAGCTCATCCTGCCGGGTTACCGTCATGAAAGAGACGTGCAGGCCCTTCTGATCCTGGGCCTGCACACTGTGGGGGCCTGCACGCTGGGTGGGAATTTGCCTGGATTGAGGTTGGTGCTACCGAAGCCAGCAGGCTTATTCCGTGTAAAGAGCAGCGCCGGCAATCGCGGCAACAACGATCTCTACAAGGCCGCCGAGGGTTGTGAACGCCGTGAGGCGACGGCCAAAAAGGCCAGTAACCCACATGAAGCTGAGGTTCGGAATCAGCACGCCAACAACCCAGACGGCCAGGCCGGCGTAGATTGCGGTCTTCACTCCAGCGCCAAAACGAGGCCGGATGGCAGCATAGATCCAGATCAGCGCGATGCCGCAGACGATTCCGAGCAAGTTGAACAATATCAGCTGGTTTGTCGATAAATCGCCTTGACCTAGCCTTTTCATCCCGTCATTCCATCGAGATGCCAACAACACGCCATCTACAAGAAAACTAAGAACATCCGCAACGATTCCGGCGATGATGCCCCCAAGAATTACGCGTCCCAAGTTGATTTTTCCCATACAACCTCCTTCTCCATTCATTAGGTGGAAACAACTGAAAACAGTTGCGTTCAAGCAACTACCGAGGAATCTGGCAAGTATACGCACCGCCATTGGCGGCGGGCAAGAATATTTTTTGCTCACACAGGCCGCAGGGAGATGCTGAGTGGAGAGCAGCAAGGCGCGACCGACAAACCCGAGCACAAAACAGATCTTATTCCATTGATAATAAACCATTTATTGAAGGATGCGACGTGAGCCGGATTCGACGCCCACGCTGAAAAAAACAAGTTGCAGACTTCTAGGAGAGCAGATATTTCAGCAATGCCATGCGAATATACAAGCCGTTCTTCGCCTGCCGAAAGTAAGCGGCCCTGGCATTGCCGTCCACATCCGGAGCGATCTCGTTGACGCGCGGCAGGGCGTGCATGATGATGGCCTGCGGCTTCATCCGGTTTGCCAGTTCCGCATTGATCACATAGGCATCTTTGACCGCGTCATAATCCTTCTGCGAGGCAAATCGTTCTCTTTGCACGCGGGTGATATAGGCAACATCCGCCTGCTCAATGACTCCTTCGAGCCTCTCGCCTTCGTGAAATGGAATCCCTTTGTTGGTCAGATAATCGCGGTACTGCTGGGGCAGGCGCAACGACAACGGCGAGATCAGATCGATGGTCACACCGGAGTACAGGCAAAGCAACGGCAGCAGAGAATGAATCGTCCTCCCGTAGAGCAGGTCGCCAACCAGCACGACACGCAATCCACTCAGCCAGCCAAGCTCTTTCTTGATGGTGTACATATCGGCCAGCGCCTGAGTGGGATGCTCACCCGCGCCATCCCCGGCATTGATGATGGGCACCGGAGAGTTTTTTGCCGCCGCCGCAGCCGTCCCCTCCTCATAGTGCCGAATGGCAATGACGTCGGCATACCCGCTGACCACGCGAACGGTATCGCCGATGCTCTCGCCCTTGGTCGCCGAAGAATTGTCGCGAGCATCTTCAGCGGACAGCACGCCACCGCCCAGCTTCTGCATTGCCGCCTCGAAGGAAAACCGCGTTCGCGTACTCGGCTCGAAAAACAGCGTGGCGAGAATACGGCCGCGCAATGGGCCCGTCAACGCGCGAAAGACGTCATCGCGCTCCATTCGATTGGCCGACTCGAAAAGCCCTAACAAGAACTCCGAATCGTCGAACTGCCGCGTACTGATCACGTGCTTGAGTTTTTCCATATGGGACAATCCTCCCTCAGCTTGCCGGGAAAACTTTACCTTTCAGTATGGTATAAGTCACGCGGCCAGGCAACGTATATCCCTCAAACGGAGACCAGCCGCACTTGGTCTTCAACTCTTCGCGCCGAATCACGGCAGGCGCGTCCGGGTTGAGAATGGTGAGCGAACCGGCATATCCCGGCTCGATCACGCCAAATCCCTTGCCGAATCCAGGAGGCAGAAACTCCTTCACAAAGCAACCCGGATTGTAGGCGCACACGCGCGCAATATCCTTCGTGGAGAATCCATGCTCCGTCATCAACCACGCAGCAAACGCGCCAAAGGTGTCCAGATGGGGCACGCCGCTTCTGCCTTCCATCTTTTCTTCGCGAGTGTGGGGAGCGTGGTCCGTGGCAAGATAGTCCACCAGGCCACCGCGCAGCGCCGCGATCAGCGCCAGGCGGTCTTCTCTGCCGCGCAGCGGGGGATTCATCCGCAGCCAGAGATGATTTTTGTCCGTCAGCATGGTGTCGTCGAAGAACAGGTGGTGTGGCGCAGCCTCGGCCGTGACGCGGACGCCCCGCGCCTTGGCCGCGGCGATCTTCTCCAGGCCGCCCTTGGTCGAATAATGACACAGCTTGCCGATCAGGCCGTATCGCTCAATCAGATAAAGCGCAAACTCCGTCGCCGAAATTTCAGCACTGGCCGGGCGCCGCTGTTCATGGGTGACCGCGCCTTTGCTTTCGCGCAAAATTTCGGGGTCTTCGCAGTGGAAGCTGACATTCTGGCCGCGATACTTCGCAAGCACTCCTTCAAGCTGCTCCCGCGAACTGAAAAATAAATCTCCTACCGACGGCCCCATGAACGCCTTATAAGGCACATGCCGCGTCAGCGGGCTGGTCTCCGGCCCAATCCCGGCATACAGCGTCACATGCACGGCCGACCTCGCCGTCAATTTTTCCTTTTCCGCATACCGTGCATCGTCCACCGGCGCTTGCGGATTGTTGGGCATGTCCGCAACATGCGTCACCCCGCCGTGGATGGCCGCGGCAGAGACGGTTGCAAAGTCCTCTTGATAGACCTGCGACTGGCTGGCATCTTCCCGCGCGTGGATATGCAGATCGCCAAAGCCGGGGAAAATAATCTGGCCGCCAAGATCAAGATCGCTTTTACCTGTTCTCGGCCCCACCTGCTCAATCAGACCCGTCTCAGTGTTGATTTCTATCGCGCCTTCAAACTCGCGATCATGATTGGCGATCCTTCCCTCAACGCGCAGCATGGGCGGCCTTTCTCGCGGCGTTGATCTCATCGCGAAGACTACGCGCCGCGGCCGCGGGGTCATTGTTGAAAATTATCGCCCGCGAGCTGCTGATCAAAAGCCCCTTGCCATGCGCGTCCAGGCCCGCGGAAACAACCGCCGCCACATCACCACCCTGCGCGCCCACCCCCGGCACAAGAAAAGGAATCGCCGGCGCAATCGCTCGAATTCTTCTCATCTCCTCCGGATAGGTTGCCCCGACAACCAGCATACAGTTGCCTGCAACATTCCAGTCCGCGCTCACGCGCATGGCGACCGTCTCCCACAACGGCCTGCCGTCAGATTGGAGGTCCTGAAACTCGCCTGCCCCCGGATTTGACGTCCGGCACAAGATGATGCACGCCTTGTCGCGCCTTTCCAGAAACGGAGCAAGCGCCTCTTTGCCAAGATAGGGATGCAGCGTAACCGCATCAAAACCCATGGCATCGAAGATGGAAGCCGCATACCCGCGATTTGAATTTCCAATATCGCCGCGTTTTGCATCGCAGATGGTGGGGATATCAGGATGCTCGCTGCGCAGATATTTCATCGTCAGCTCGAGTTCCGCAATTCCCTGCGGGCCTTGAAACTCGTAAAACGCCATATTGGGCTTGTACGCGGCAGCATACGGATGAGTCTGCTCAATGATCCATCGATTGAAGGCAAAGATCGGCTGCTCTTGGCCCTTGAAGCGCGCGGGAATGAGGTCAAGTTCGGGATCAAGCCCGACGCACAGCAGCGATCCTGCCGCCTCCACTCGCCGCTCGAACTTTTGCATTGCTGCGTTCATCGCCTTCTACTCGAAACCATGCCGTTTAGCCCACGAACGCGGTTCTTCGAGCCAGTCGCGCACCACTGCCGCGCCAGCCTCGTCGATTTTCTTACGCTCCAGCGCGCACTCCAGCACCGCCTGAAACGTCGTCGCCGCATGAAGCCTCACGCCTGCGTTTTCAAAAAGCGCCACGGCCTCCGGGAAGTTATAGCTGATGATGGCCAGGCAATCGCTGACATGAGCGCCCTCGGCGCGTAGAGCCTCGACGGCCGCGATGCTGCTTCCGCCGGTGGTCACCAGATCCTCGACCAAAACAACCAGCCTATCCGTCACATCGCCGCCCTCGACGCGCTTCCTGGTGCCATGCTCCTTTACCTCTTTGCGAATGAAGACCGACGGCAAGCGCATCGAAAAACCCAGCGCCGCGCTATGCGGGATTCCGGCAGCCTCAACGCCTGCAACAATGTTTACTGGAATCTCTCGTTCGGCAATCAGAGCTTCAAAGCCGCGAATCACTTTCGCCCACTCTTCCGGCCAAAATGGAAACCGACGATTGTCGCAGTAAACCGGGGACTTAATCCCCGACTTGAAGGTGATCGGCGCCGTTGGCAGAAAGGCCACGCCCTCAATCGCAATCAACGCCTCAGCTATTTCGCGGCTTCGGGCCTCATAGCTCATGCGCTTGCACCTCGTTCGTGTTTTGGGAAGCAGGAGTTGTGCCGGCGAAAAGACCGAGCGGGCCGTGCTCAAAGCAGCCCACGTAAGACTGGGCCGGATCATATAAGGGCTCCATGGACATGCGCCAGACTCCCTATCAGTTGAGTATATCGTATTTGATTTCTGTGCGATCCGGGATCGATGATGGCCTCGATAGCGACAAAAAACAGGCGGAATTCCGTCTTTGGCCGTGATTTTGTCACAGGCCTGACTTTTTAGTACTCTGGTGGTGTCAGGGCGGCTTTTTTTATCTGCAAATCTTCTTCTGCCTGGAATTTGTACGATTTTTCCTCATCCGGATGAGCGATGATGAAAGAGGGCGATTGTTTCGATTGGCAATGGATGATTTTGCCCGATAAATTTGCTCCTTACGACAATTTACGCTGGACCGGATTCTGAATGAACTGAAAGAAACCGGAAACTTCTGCTTTTTTATCCCCGCCGGCGGAGTTCGTGACGAACACGAAGGTCCTACGGCATCAGCCAGACAGTGAGGCGCCATGTGCGGTATTGTCGGCGTATTCGGGCATAGCGCAGTTAACGCGGTTATCTATGAAAGCCTTTCCATGCTCCAGCATCGCGGCCAGGATGCCGCGGGCATCGCGACGTGCTTTGAGGACCGGTTTTACCTGGAGAAGGGAAATGGCCTGCTCACGGATGTCATCAAGGCGGACAATATGGCGCGGCTGCTGGGCAATATGGGCGTGGGACATGTGCGCTACCCGACCGCAGGGTGCTCGTCGGTAGCCGAGGCGCAGCCATTTTACGTCAACTCGCCCTACGGGATTATGTTCGCGCACAACGGCAACCTGACAAACGTTTCGGAGATCGTGGAGAGCGTGTTCCAAACGGATATGCGGCACCTGAACACCAACTCCGATTCCGAGGTGATGCTGAACGTCTTGGCTCATGCGTTGGCCAGGCGAGGCGCAGTCAAGCCCGCCGAGCAAGATGTGTTCACGGCGGTGGAAGAGATTCACCGGCGATGCAAGGGCGGGTACGCGGCTATTGCCATGATCGCCGGCGTGGGCATGATAGGATTCCGCGATCTGCATGGCATTCGGCCATTGGTGTTCGGCACTCGAGGCCAGGGCAAAGACGTTGAGTACATGTTTGCTTCGGAGAGCGTGGCGCTACAGGGGAGCGGGTTTACTCTGGACCGTGACCTTGCGCCGGGCGAGGTGATCTTCATCGATATGCAGGGCGCCGTCCACTCGCATGTGAGCACGCAGGCGCATGAGAAGACTCCTTGCATTTTCGAGTTCGTCTATCTGGCGCGGCCGGACTCGGTGGTGGATGGCGCATCGGTGTATCAATGCCGCATCAATATGGGGACGAAGCTGGCGGCGAAGATCAAGCGGGAATGGGCGCATCTGCCGATCGATGTGGTGATTCCGATTCCGACGACAAGCCGTGTGGCGGCGCAGGAGATTGCTGCTCAGTTGAACCTTCCCTATCGCGATGCTCTGGTGAGGAACCGCTACGTGGGCAGGACGTTTATCATGCCCGGGCAGGCGCAGCGCAAACGGTCGGTGCGCCGCAAGCTGAACCCGATTCCCAAGTTTTTTCAGGGAAAGAATGTTCTGCTGGTCGATGACTCAATCGTGCGCGGCACGACCATTCGAGAGATTATCGCCATGGTGCGGGAGCAGGGCGCGAAGGAGGTCTATGTCTGCTCGGCGTCGCCTCCGGTGCGTTTTCCGAACGTATATGGGATCGATATGCCGGCGCGCTCGGAGCTGATTGCCAGCGGACGGAGCGTGAAGGAACTGGCAAGAGATATTGGAGCCGACGAGCTGATCTTCCAGGACCTGGGAGATTTGAAACAGGCAATTACCGAAGCGGCGCCCGGACTCAAACACTTCGACACGGCTATCTTCGATGGGAATTATGTCACCGGAGACATCACGGAAGAGTATCTCAACACGCTGGAACAAAAACGAAACGACGCAGCCAAACACACAGAAGATGTCGCAAGCCATATCACAAGAAATCTCTGGGCTCACCTCTGACGGCATGAAGGCGCGGGTGCTGCCCGGGCCTTCGGCGCTGACGGAGTTCGAGGCTGCGCGGCTGGCCGCTCGGCTGCGCGCCATCGATGCCGGCGTGGCCGCGGTCGAGGCGTCGTATCTGTACTTGCTGCTGTTGCGCAAAGAGTCTGAGAGCGGGATCGATCACCACAGGCTGGCTGAGTTGCTGGGCGCCGGCGTGGAGAGAGCGACGGGGCAGCGCGTGTGGATTGCTCCGCGCGTGGGTACGCAGTCGCCGTGGTCGAGCAAGGCGACCGACATTCTGCACAATACGGGCTTTGGTGCGATTGAGCGGATCGAGCGCGCGCGCGTGGTGCGCATCGTTTCTTCCAGCGCGATCAATCTCCAGGCTCTGGCAGGCGCGTTGCATGATCGCATGACCGAGAGCGTGTTTTTCTCGAGCTCCGACGAGTTGCAAGCGCTGTTTGCGCCTCGGGAACAGAAACTACTCGGGCATATCGACGTGCTGGGCCGGGGAGCGGCGGCGATTGCCGCGGCGGATCGCGAGCTGGGACTGTCGCTGGCGCCTGACGAGATTGAGTACCTGGTCGCGGAGTTTACGCGGCTCAAGCGCAATCCCACCGACGTCGAGTTGTATATGTTCGCGCAGGCCAACAGCGAACACTGCCGCCACAAAATCTTCAATGCCAGCTGGACCATCGACGGTGTGAAGCAGCCGCGCTCGCTCTTCCAGATGATTCGCAATACCAATGAGGTGTCGGGCGAGGATGTGCTCTCGGCTTATCGCGACAATGCGGCGGTGATTCGCGGCGGACGCGGCGGAAGATTCTTCCCCATGCCGGACGGCGCCGCCTATGCCTATCACGAAGAAGATATTCATATTTTGCTGAAGGTGGAGACGCACAATCATCCCACGGCAATCTCGCCATGGCCGGGAGCGGCGACGGGCTCGGGCGGAGAGATTCGCGATGAAGGGGCGACTGGACGCGGAGCGAAACCCAAGGCCGGGCTGTGCGGCTTTACGGTGTCGAATCTGCATCTGCCGCAGGCGCCGCAACCGTGGGAGCGAGCCTACGGGCGGCCTGCGCATATTGCTTCGCCTCTGGACATCATGATCGACGGGCCGCTGGGCGCGGCTGCGTACAACAACGAATACGGCAGGCCGGCGCTCGCTGGATACTTTCGCGCCTATGAGCAGGCAAGCGTCAACTCTGAGGGCGCGGTCTTCGGGTATCACAAGCCGATCATGCTGGCGGGCGGGCTGGGGAATATTCGCGCGGAGCATGTCGAGAAGGGCGCAATCAAAGCCGGCTACGCGCTGGTTGCATTGGGCGGGCCGGCGATGCTGATTGGGCTTGGCGGAGGCGCGGCCTCGAGCAGCGCGGGCAGCGGAAATACGGACCTGGATTTTGCTTCCGTGCAGCGCGATAACGCGGAGATGGAGCGCCGCGCGCAGGAGGTCATCGACCGCTGCTGGCAGCGCGGCAATGCGAATCCGATTGCGTTTATTCACGACGTTGGCGCGGGCGGATTGTCGAATGCATTTCCGGAACTGGTCAAGGACGGCGGCTGCGGCGGGAGCTTCGACCTGAACGCTATTCCGCGCGGCGAGGCGGGGATGAGTCCGCTGGAGGCGTGGTGCAATGAGGCGCAGGAGCGCTACGTGCTGGCGATTGCGCCGGAAAATCTGCATTTATTTGAATCTATCTGCCAGCGTGAGCGGTGTCCCTTCGCTGTGATCGGAACCGCGGAAGAGCAGCCGCATCTCACGCTCAGCGATCAAGCAGCGTCCGCCGAGGCGGGAAAAGTCATCGATCTCCCGTTGCACGTACTCTTCGGGAAACCGCCGAAGATGGAGCGCGGATTTGCGCGGACGAAGATTGCATCCGCGCCGCTCGATCTTGCGAACGTTACCGTCGCGGATGCGGTGGAGCGGCTCTTGCGTCTGCCTACGATTGCGTCGAAATCATTTTTAATTACGATTGGCGACCGCAGCATTACGGGAATTGTGGTTCAAGATCAGATGGTGGGGCCGTGGCAGGTTCCGGTGGCCGACTGCGCGGTCACACTGGGCGCATATGACGCTTTGTGGGGCGAGGCAATGGCCATCGGCGAGAGAACGCCGCTGGCGGTGATCGATGCGGCGGCATCGGCGCGCATGGCCGTGGGCGAGGTGATCACCAACATGGCGGGCGTGGCCATCGGCTACGAGCGAGTTGGCAAGCTTGGCGACATCAAGCTCTCGGCAAACTGGATGGCGGCGGCCGGCGAGGGACAGGAGGACCAGAAGCTCTTCGACGCCGTTCATGCGGTGGGAATGGAGTTCTGCCCGGCGCTGGGAATGACGATTCCGGTGGGCAAAGACTCCATGTCGATGAAGACGAAGTGGGCCGGTGAAGGCGGTGAGAAAAAAACAGTGGTGTCTCCGCTGTCGCTCGTCGTCTCGGGCTTTGCTCCGGTCAGCGATGTGCGCCGGACGCTGACACCGCAGTTGTGCGAAGGCGACGCGCCGCTGATTCTGATCGATCTAGGCCAGGGAGAAAACCGTCTGGGAGGATCGTGTCTGGCGCAGGTGTACGGACAGGTTGGAGACGAGGCTCCGGATGCACCGTCAGCGGACGTGATGAAGGCGTTCTTCGCCGCCGTGCAGCAACTCAATCGCGAGGGGAAGCTGCTGGCGTATCACGACCGCAGCGATGGTGGATTATTTGTGACGCTGGTGGAGATGGCCTTTGCCGGGCGGATGGGGCTGGAGATTGATTTACCGGTTGCGGGCCTGGCGGAGCTGTTCAGCGAAGAGCTGGGCGCGGTGGCGCAGGTTGCGGCGAAAGACGTCGCCGAGGTGCTCGAACGCTTCAGCGCTGCCGGCGTTGCGGCGCAAGTGGTTGGACGAGGCGCGCCGGGCAACCAGATCGTGATTCGCGGCGGCGGCCAGGTTGCGTATCGCAACACGCGCACCGCGCTGCACGCCATGTGGGCGGAGACGAGTTTTCATATCCAGTCGTTGCGCGACAATCCGGAGAGCGCGCGGCAGGAGTTCTCGCTGCTCGAAAATGCCGAGCGGCCCGGACTTTCCGTGCGCGTGCCGTTCGATCGGTCGGAACGGGTAAGTGCGCCTTTCGTGCACATAGCGCGGCCGCGGGTTGCAATTCTGCGCGAGCAGGGCGTGAATGGGCAGGTGGAGATGGCCGCGGCCTTTGATCGCGCGGGCTTCGCTGCCGTCGATGTCCACATGAGCGATCTGCTCACCGGGCGCGCGGACCTTGCGGAGTTCAAAGGGCTGGCCGCGTGCGGCGGTTTTTCCTATGGCGACGTGCTGGGCGGGGGCAGCGGTTGGGCGAAGACGATCCTTTTCAATGACCGGCTGAAGGAGATGTTCACCGAGTTCTTCGCGCGCGCGGACAGCTTTGCGCTGGGCGTCTGCAATGGCTGCCAGATGATGTCACAACTGCGCGAAATTATTCCGGGAGCGGCGAGTTGGCCGCGCTTCGGGCGAAATACGTCCGCGCGGTTCGAGGCGCGGCTGTGCATGGTCGAGATTCAGGAGTCTCCGTCGCTGTTTTTCGCGGGCATGGCCGGCGCGCGCGTTCCGATTGTGACTGCGCACGGCGAGGGTCATGTGAGCGGCATCGCGGCGGACTCTCGGGTCGCGCTGCGCTACATTGATACGTATGGCCAGGTCACCGAGCATTACCCGCTGAACCCCAGCGGCTCCGTGCAGGGCGTGGCGGGATTGAGCAGCGTGGATGGACGCGCGCTGATTGTGATGCCGCATCCGGAGCGCGTTTTTCTGGGCGTGCAGCACACCTGGGTACGAGACAAGATGTGCGAGCCGAAAGACAGCCCATGGCAGCGGATGTTTGATAATGCGCGCAAATGGGTGGGGTAGGAGAGAGCGTGAGTTCAAAGGTGGATTACAAGTCCGCGGGAGTGGACATCGAGGCCGGCAACGAGGCGGTGCGGCGCATCAAGTCTCATGTGGCCGAGACTCATAAGCAACATACCTCGGCGGTGCTCACCGGGCTGGGCTCGTTTGGAGCGCTCTTTGCCCTGGGCGATGCGCTGAAAGGCCTGAAGGATCCGGTGATGGTGCAGAGCACGGACGGTGTCGGCACCAAGAGCAAGGTGACTGTGATGGCCGGCCGCTATGAAGAGCTGGGCCGCGACCTGGTGGCTGCCGTCGCGGGCGACATCGTAGTGATGGGAGCGACGCCGCTTACGTTTCTGGACTACCTGGGCTTTCACAAGACCGAGCCGGAGATCGTCGAGTCACTGGTGCGCGGAATGAGCGCCGCATGCATTGAGGCTGGAATTGCGTTGGTGGGCGGTGAGACAGCGGAGATGCCCGCGGTGTATGCGGAGGGCGACCTGGACGTGGTTGGCTTTGTGACCGGCGTGGTCGATCGCGAGCGTCTGCTAACGGGAGCCAATATTGTTGCGGGCGATGTGCTGTACGCCATCAACTCCAGCGGCCTGCATACCAATGGATTCTCGTTGGCGCGCAAGCTGATCTTTGAGATCGGCGGCTATGCGATCGATGCGCGGCCCAAGGAGCTTGCCGGGAAATCGATAGCGGATGCGCTGCTCGCGCCCCATACAAACTATGTTGCGCCGGTGAGGAAGATTCTCGGCGCCGGAATTCCGGTGAAGGGCATGGCGCACATCACCGGCGGCGGATTGGTGGAGAATGTGCCGCGCATTTTGCCGGAAGGGTTGGGCGTTGTGATCGATCGCGCGACCTGGAAGCCGCAGCCCATCTTTGCGCTGATGCAGCGGCTGGGCGATATCGACGATCTCGAGATGCATCGCACCTTCAATATGGGCGTGGGATTGGTGCTGATTGCGCCGCCGAGGTTACTGGGTGATTTGACGGCTGCGATTGCGAGCTATCCCGCGCTGCGCGTCTGGGAGTTGGGGCGCGTGGAGGCCGGTGCATCCGGCGTGCGTTTTGGCGAGGTGAATTGAAATGGATCGAAAGGTGCTGCTCGATGCGATTCCACATTGCCTGACAGCGACCAATCTGCCGCTGAAGGCGAAGTACGCGGGCAAAGTGCGCGACACATATGAGACAGGCGATGGACGCCTGCTGCTGGTGACCACCGACCGGCAGAGCGGCTTCGACCGCCTGCTCGGCGCGATTCCATTCAAGGGGCAAGTGCTGAATCGCACCTCTATGTATTGGTTTGAGCAGACGCGCGGCATTGTCGGCAACCACGCGATTTCGAGCCCTCATGCCAATGCGCTGATCGCGCGCAAATGCACGGTGCTGCCTATCGAGTTTGTAGTGCGCGGCTACATGACAGGATCGACCGATACGTCGATCTGGACGCAGTACCAGAAGGGTGTGCGAAATTATTGCGGCCATGCGCTGCCCGAGGGCATGAAGAAGAACGAGCGGCTGGCAAAAAACATTATCACGCCAACGACGAAGGAGACGACTCACGACCGGCCAGTTACGGCGGAGGAGATCGTCGCCGAAGGCTGGCTGACGGCGGAACAGTGGGAGTTTACTTCGGCAAAGACGCTGGAGCTCTTCGCATTCGGCCAGAAGATTGCCGCCAGTCGCGGGCTGATCCTGGTGGATACAAAGTATGAGTTTGGCGTGGCGAGCGATGGCGAGATTCTGTTGATCGACGAGATCCATACGCCGGATTCCAGCCGCTACTGGCTGGCCGACAGCTATGCGGAACGCCTGGCGGCGGGGAAGGAACCCAACATGATCGACAAGGAATTCTTCCGGCTGTGGTTCCGTGAGCGCTGCGATCCGTACAAGGACGCCGTGCTGCCGACGCCGCCGGACGATCTGATCGCGGAGCTTGCGGCGCGATACATTCAGTTGTTTGAGAAGATCACAGGAACGGCATTCGAGCCGGACCTGCGGCCGCTGCAAGCAACCGTGTTGGCGAGTCTGGCGAAATGAGCGAGACGGTTCTCATTGTCGGCTCGGGAGCGCGCGAGCATGCGATTGCGGCAGCGCTCGAGCGCTCGTCGCCGCAGCCGAAGCTGGTGTGCTTCAGCGGTGCGCGCAATCCTGGCATCGCGAGCCTGTGTTTCGCTTATGGCATTGGGAGTATTACGAGCCCGGCGGAGGTCGCCGCATTCGCTCTTGCGCAGCATGCAACCATGGCCGTGATTGGCCCGGAGGCTCCGCTGGCTGCGGGAGTTGCGGACGCGCTGTGGGCGGTAAAGGTTCCTGTCGTCGGCCCGACGCAGAGCCTGGCGCGCATCGAATCGAGCAAAGGCTTTGCGCGCGAGTTGCTGGCCAAGTACAAGATTTCCGGCAATCCGTTCTTTCAGCGCTTCACGTCTCTCGATGGGCTCGAAGAAGTGCTGGCGCGTTTTCCGAATCGGCATGTCATCAAGGATGATGGACTGGCCGGCGGAAAGGGAGTCAAAGTCTGCGGCGATCATCTGCTCTCGCTCGATGACAGTCTTGCGTACTGCCGGGAGCTGGTTGCTCGCGGGCATTCGTTTGTCGTCGAAGAGAAAGTCGAGGGCGAAGAGTTTTCGCTGATGAGTTTCTGCGATGGCAAGACTTTGCGGCACATGCCCGCGGTGCAGGATCACAAGCGCGCCTATGAAGGCGATAAAGGACCGAATACGGGCGGCATGGGAACGTACACGGACGCGGACCACAAGCTGCCGTTTCTGACGGATGCTGACATTGCGTCGGCGCAGGAGATCAATCAACGGGTTGCCGCGGCGCTGGCCACCGAGTGCGGCGCGCCATACCGGGGAATTCTCTATGGCGGATTCATGGCCACAAAAGACGGCGTGAAGCTGATCGAATACAACGCCCGCTTCGGAGACCCGGAATCGCTCAATCTGCTGCCGCTGCTGGAGACGGATTTCGTCGCGATCTGCCGCGCCATCGTGGACACAAAACTGGCTGACTGCGCGGTGCGTTTCTCGCCGCAGGCCAGCGTTTGCAAGTACGTCGTGCCCGAAGGCTATCCGGACAATCCGCGCAAGGGCGATGCAGTTCTGCTGCCGGCAGAGTTGCCCAAGGGAGTCACGATGTACCTGAGCGCCGTCGATGTAAAGGATGGGAAGTTGATTGCGACCGGCTCGCGCACGCTCGCGGTTGTCGGAACCGCCGCGACGATTACCGGAGCGGAGGCTGTGTGCGAACGAGTTGTGCGCCAGATTCCGGGGCCGTTCTTCCATCGCGCGGATATTGGAACCGCGCCGTCCATTGCCCGGCGCGTGGAGCACATGAAGGCGGTGCGATCGGCATGAGCTTGAAGGTCGGTGTTCTTGGTTCAACTCGCGGAACGGCTCTGCAAGGGGTTCTCGATGCGGTTGCGGCGGGCATGCTTGATGTCGAGATCGTGCTGGTGGCATCTGACAAGCCGGCTGCTCCAATCCTCGAGCGCGCGGCGAGGCATGGCGTTCGCGCGTTGTTCATCGATCCGGAAGGATTAAAGCGCGAGGCCTACGATCAGCAGGTAAGCGAAGCATTGCGCGAGGCTGGAGCGGAGTTGGTTCTGCTGATCGGCTACATGCGCATCGTCTCCGCAAAGTTTGTTGAAGCGTGGCGGGGGAGGCTGTTGAATGTTCATCCCTCGCTGCTGCCTGCATTTGGCGGGTTGATGAATCTGAAGGTGCATGAGTCGGTGCTGGCCGCGGGCGTCAGCGAGACCGGGTGTACGATTCATCAGGTGACAGAAGAAGTCGATGGCGGCCCGATTGTTTTACAAAAGCGTTGCCCGGTGATGCCAGATGATACCGCGGAGATGTTGCAGAGCCGCGTACAAGCGCTGGAGCAGGCCGCATTCGTAGATGTGTTACGTGAATGGAGGAGATGATGGCGGAAACGAAGAAAAGAGTCGACGTTGGAATCATGATGGGATCGAAGTCCGATTGGCCGGCGATGGAAGCGGCGGCCAAAGTGCTCGACGAACTTGGCATTGCGTATGAAGCGCAGGTGATCTCCGCGCACCGCACTCCGGATAAGACATTGCAGTACGCCGAGAGCGCAAAGGCGCGCGGGCTGCGCGTGATTATTGCCGGAGCCGGCGGCGCGGCGCATCTGGCTGGATTTGTTGCGGCCAAGACGACTCTGCCGGTGCTGGGCGTGCCGATGAAGAGCAGCGCGCTGAATGGTCTTGACTCGCTGTTGTCGATGGTGCAGATGCCGGCGGGAATTCCGGTGGCGACGTTTGCCATTGGGGAGGCGGGAGCAAAGAACGCCGGCCTTTTTGCCGCGGCAATTCTGGCGCTGGAGGACAAGGCGATCGCGCAACGGTTGGAGAAGTTTCGCAGCGCACAGACAGAGACGGTCTTGAATAACTCCGACCCGCGTAAGTGACGGCAGCATCGAGGTATTTACAAGAACGAACTAATCATAACGGCTATTAAAGCTCGGCATAATCAAAGTGGCTGCTGGTCTGCCCGATGTTATGCGCCTGCGATCCGGATGGAATGATCATAATGCTCTGTTATGCGCAGATTGTTGTATCCCGCCGCAACAATTCACGCTATATTTTGAGTTATTAAGTCCATATCTCGGACAACGAGAGCAGGACGAGAAAGAAGAGGACACCATGGCAAATCCCCCACGCAGTAAATCCAAGTCCGTCAAGCCTCCGCAGATTGCGGATCAGGCGCGCGTTGTTCTCCCTGGGAGCGAGAAAAACCCCGCTCCCGATGCTATCCGGCTGAAAGCTACGCCGGCCAACTCGAAGATGACTGTATCGGTCATCGTGAAACGCAAAGAGCCCCTGAAGATCAACCTTCGCGGTGGCCGGGCGAATGGGCCGGTTCGCGTGAGCCTCGCTCATTTCAAGAAACATCACGCCGCCGATCCCGCGGCAATCAAGCTGGTTCGGGCGTTTGCCCGGGAATTCCACCTCAAGGTCGAGCCCGATCCCACTTCGGCCGCGCGGCGCACCGTGCAGCTTACCGGCGCCGCCGCGGACATGCAAAAAGCCTTTGGCGTGGTGCTGGAGCAGAAGACCATCAATGGAGCGGAGTACCGGGTGCGCGAGGGCGCAATTCATTTGCCGTCATCGCTGAGCGGCGCCGTGGAGGCTGTGCTGGGGTTGGATAACCGCCCTCAGGCGCAGCCGCACTTTCGCGTCCATGCCAAATCAGCAGCCGCGCCCAGCAGCTACACCCCGCCTCAAGTAGCCCAGGCATACAACTTCCCCGCCAAAGCCAGCGGAGCCGGACAGACCATCGGGATCCTGGAGTTCGGCGGGGGGTACCGGCAGGCCGATCTGACCGCCTACTTCAAGACGCTGGGGCTCGCCGCGCCGGGCATTACAGCCGTCAGCGTGAACGGCGGCAAGAACTCGCCGTCGAAGGCCAGCGGCCCCGACGGGGAGGTGATGCTGGACATTGAAGTGGCGGCTTCCGTGGCGCCGGGGGCGAAGACCGCGGTTTACTTTGCGCCCAACACCAGCCAGGGGTTTGTTGACGCCATCACCACCGCGGTGCATGACACAACAAACAATCCGAGCGTGATCTCCATCAGCTGGGGCGGGCCGGAATCGACCTGGACGCAGCAAACGATGAAGGCGCTGGACGCTGCTTGCCAGTCAGCCGCGGCGCTGGGAATCACGATTACCGTTGCGGCGGGCGATAACGGATCATCGGACGGAGCGAAGGGCAACAATGTCGATTTTCCGGCGTCGAGCCCGCACGTTGTGGCCTGCGGGGGAACCAAACTCATTGCCAACGGAGCGACTATCGTCTCCGAGGTGGTGTGGAACGAGCAGGCCAGCAAAGAAGGCGCGACCGGCGGCGGCGTGAGCAATGTATTTGCTCTGCCCGGTTGGCAGGCCAATTCACACGTTCCCGCGCCGAGCGTCAGCACGGGCGGGCGCGGTGTGCCGGATGTGGCCGGAGACGCCGACCCCACCACCGGCTACACCATTCGCGTGGACGGCGAGACAACCGTGATCGGCGGGACCAGCGCGGTCGCTCCTCTGTGGGCCGGTCTCATTGCGGTGGCCAACCAGCAACTCGGCGCGCAGGTGGGCTTCATCCAGCCGGCTATCTACGCGGCAAAGGCTGCATCGGCCTTCAACAACATTACCCAGGGCAACAACGGGGCCTTTTCCGCCGGGCCGGGATGGGATGCCTGCACTGGGCTTGGGTCGCCGATTGCCGGCAAACTGATACCGCTGCTGGCGCCGGCCAAGGCCAGCAGCAAGCAAAGTAAACCAGCGAAAAAAACCGCGAAGGTGGCCAGAAAAAAGGCCAGGTAGTAGCAACTGCACTCTACCAGTCTGGCGACCAAGTCGTCAGTGATCCCCGTATAGAAATGCTCTTCCGCGGCGAGGCTCTCAAGAATATAGACGTATTTCACGACGTGTCCGCCTCCGCCAAGGCTCCGGCGAGACAGCCTTCGCCTGCTGGCACGCCGAGCCGTAGCCCTCTCGAAGAGGGCGAAGGCTGGTGGAGGCGGCGGGAGTCGGATTATACATGCGCGACGGTGAAATCGCGGTTTCCACGCACGCAATACACACACGGAGATTCGATCCTACATCGGACTGACCGCGCGCGAGATCAGTAACCTATACTTGTTCTCTCGCTCGGCGCTGGATAGATCGCACTTGTTTTGCGCGCAATATCTCTGGCTGGTCAGGTAGTCGTAGATGAGCGAGGGAACATTATAGTGGTGGATGGTCTTGTGCCGCACCACCTTGCCGTCCTCCACCACTAAGATACGGTTCCTGTGCGTACTATCGTCGATGTTATCGAGGTAACGAAAATCCTTGTAGCTGTTTGTTCCCTCGTTGAGTGGCGGCACATGGTCGGATACCAGGATGATCAGGCTCTGGGGATCGAGCTTGATCAGGGCGCGGATATAGCTGGCGATCGCCTGCGTGCGGTACCAATACTGGTTGGCTGCACGCAGCAACTGCTGGTCGTCATGCGGCGCTTTCATCGACAGAACCAGCGGCCGCAGCTGGGTGTCAATATCGTGGGGCTCATGGCCATACATGGTAAGCACGTAGTTGAAGATCGGCTGCCCGGGATGTTCTCGCAAGGTTCGTGCGATAAAGGCGAGATTCTGATTGAACAGATCCCCATCGAACAAATACGTCTCGGCATCCGATGCATTGCTCACCGTCAGGTAAGTATCGCGATCGCGCGAGTATTCTATCGGAAAGTAAAGTTTTTCGAACCCGGTTCCGGTATAGGCCTTGGTGCTGTTGAAGTAATCCGGCTGATAAGCGTTGCTGACGTAGGTTGCGTAGCCGGCCTGATGCAGAATGCCGGGCATGCAGCCTGCCGTATGCCCGGTAAAAACATCGAACTCGATCTCGGAAAGCTCCCTCAAAGCAGGCACGCCGCATAGCGCCTCGAACTCCGCCTGGGCGGTTCCGCCGCCGAAGACGGGTGAGATTGAAAACCCTTGCTCCTCTCCGACCAACTGCGCGAAATCTGGGTGTCGCGGATTCCTTGAAAAGGTGACCGCGCGAAAGAGAGTGGGATCCACCCAGCTCTCAAGCACGACCAGGTACACGTTGTGGCGATTCCCGTTCTGCCGGATGAAATCCGCCGTGGCGCAAACCTGCTGGTCATACTCGCCACGCATGCGGTAAGCGTCGGTCTGCTTTATCGAGACCCTCCGCGATGCCTCAAAATACAGCGCCATGGTGAGACGGCCGTTGTTATTCACGCTCTGCGCATCGGAATATATCGCCACATCAAGACCCGCGAACTGAAGTCCCGAGTGAACCGCATTCGGGAAAAACTCCACTGCCGCGGCCCCCAGCAGCGCCATCCCTGCTACGGTCAGCACGCGCCAGTATCTTCGATAGTTGACAAAAGCAAGCAGCAGAGCAGGCGGCAGGCCTAGAGCGAAGATCAGCCCCGCCTTCTTGGCAAAAGGCAGCACCTTAAGAAGCTCGGGCAGGTTTCGGAGGTCGATGATACGCAAGACGTCTCCGTACGCAACGAAGAAGACATCGCAGGCGACATAGGCTATCACGAATGGCAGCGCGGCGACGAATGCCGCCAGCTTTCCCGGCCGGAAGACGAAGTTGAGCGCCCAATAAAGCGCCAGCAGAAGAGGCGCTTCTATAAGGAGGTGAGAACGGAGCGGGTCTAATCCGCTCTGCCTGCCTAGAATTTCAGAGAGCGCTTCCATGAAGATCAGGAAGGCGAAATAGCGAATCCCAATGCGGCGAATCTTGTCCCAGGTCCAGGAAACGCATCGCCGCAAACGAGAACGATGGATTGCGCCATCCCCAGGCGCGGGTACAACGCCGATTTGACTGCTCATCTTCAACTTGCGCCTTCAAGCTAGATAGAGGCCATCACTGCCGCATCTATAAATTACTCCTTTATTGTCTATTGTTCATGGTGGAGGCGGCGGGAGTCGAACCCGCGTCCGAAATCGCTGTCAGCCAGGAGTGTTCATGCTTTGCCCGATTCCTTTGGGTTCGCTCCCGGCGCTCAGAACGGGCAAGATGCGCCGAAAACTAGTCCGATAATCTCGCGGTTACAACACGGACCGAGCCGCAGCCGCCAGCCTACTGTATGACGTCCGCTCACAGCCCATAGGCAAAGCCGTGGAAGACGGCAGCTTAATTAATTAAGCTGCAAGTGGCAGACTATAGTCGGCAACTTTTGTTTTGCAGGCGATTACGGGTGCCCACACCCCGACATGACTCCTTTGCCACAATCGATCCCGTCGAAACCGTGACGCCCCCAATTCAGGGAAGTACCGGGCCAACTAGCTCTACTGCTGCTTCCATTCTACGCTAATTCCGATTTTGCCGCGCGCCTACTGCTTCTCCAGATCGATGCTCTCGTACTCGTGCCGCGCGATGGCGGCGCGTATCTCCGCCGGAGTCTTGCCCAGCTTGGTCTGCTGGTAGGCGAAGAAGCCCTCTTTGGCGCAGGTGTCGCACTCGGTTGAATGATAGTTCTCATAGCAACTGCGCAAACTCTTGTGGCCCAGCGAGCGGTCGCAACGGCAATTGCAGGGAAGCTGGTAGATCACGCTGCTGATCTTGGCCGCCATCTGGTAGCAGTGCACCTGCCACGGGTAGCGGAAGTGTTCGCCGGTCAGTTGTTTGCCGGAGAGAATCGGCGGCAGGGCGCTTAAATTGAGCGGCGCGGAGGGATGATAGGCGGGAATATCGTCGGCCGGGTTCGACCACTGCGCATAACTCGCGACGGTCACGGCGCAAACAGCCAGGCCAAGCACCCAAGGCCGCTGCATCCAGTTGTTCATCATAAAAACCCTCCCGTCTTCCATTTTAGACCGAAGCGAGCGTGAATCGAAAATCGGAGCCGTGAAAGGAAGCATAAGATCTATCCGGATATTGTTTTTGGCGCAAAAAAAAGGCGGCACGAACGTTCTAGCTGTTCGTGCCGGGAGGCCAGTGACGCAAACTACATCCAGTAGGAAGGATGCTTCCTCCCTCAATGGAATATATACAGCATAGCATAGATTAGAGAGATGTCAAATACAAAAATCGAAATTATTTAACGGCTGCCAACAAGTATTCCGCTGACTCAGCTCAGTGTCCCAATTCGATACACTTTCTGGGGCTAACGGCTGAACCGGCAAATCTCAAAACAGATAATAATTCCGTAAGATCTTTTATATCTACCACTTCCTTAACATTGTAGACCATTTCTCCACAACTCTTCAGCGGCATCAAGGTGAGGTTATTGCCGCCGCTCAGGCGTTTTTCGGCTCTTTGACAGCTCTTGAACTGTTCCTGAAGACGGCCAGTCAGGTTAACCAAGCAGATTCGGGATCTAAATCCAGATTTCAGGATTTACAGGCCTTTTCCACAGGTTGAGAGGCCAGAGGACTGCCCTGGGCGCAGTCAGACCAGCCTGTCGACGATAGCCGCAAGCTCAAAATCTTTGGCCGTCAGGCCACCGGAGTCATGCGTGATCAGGCCCAGGCGCACCCGGTTATAGCGAATGTCGATGTCCGGGTGGTGGCCTGCCTCTTCAGCTCGCTCACCCACCCGGTTGACAAAGACCAGCGCGGCAGGGAAATCCTTAAATCGGAAGGTTCGCGTCAAAACTCCCTCTTCGACTCGCCACTCCGGCAGAGCGCCGAGATGGGTGGAAATTTCCTGAGCAGTCAATCGCTTCATTGAGTCCTCCGATCATGGAATCGTCGAACTGTGCCGCAGCAAAAACAACCGCAGCCCCTAATCCTTTTTACGGGCAGCACGCCGGGCCGCGGCCCATCCTTCCTTGACGACCTGGTTAGCACGGCTCACCGCTAGCGAGTCCGCGGGCACATCTTTGGTGATGCAGGAGCCGGCCCCGACGTAGGCTCCGTCACCCACCTCGACCGGCGCTACCAAAGTGGAATCGCTGCCGATAAAGGCATCCTTGCCGATGGTCGTCTTGTGCTTGCGAACCCCGTCGTAGTTGCAGGTGATAGTCCCCGCGCCGATGTTGCTTCCCGCGCCCACTTCGGCGTCGCCCAGATAGGTGAGGTGATTGGCTTTTGCGCCCTTGCCCAGCCTGGCTTTCTTGGTCTCGACAAAGTTGCCCACATGAGCGTCTTCGCCAATCTCGCTGCCCGGACGCAGGTGCGCGAAGGGGCCGATCCTGGCTCCATCCGCGATGGTGCACTCGGCCAGCACGCAGCTTTGGCGAATCAGCACACCGTTGCCCAGGGTGCAGTTCTCAATCACCGAGTAAGAACGAATCAGGCAGTCGCCGCCAATGCGTGTCGCGCCCAGCAATTGCACAAACGGCTCGATGACCGTATCGGGTGCAACCTCGACCCCGGCGTCGATGGTGCAAGTCTCCGGCCGGAAGATGGTGACGCCGGCAGCCATCAGCCGGTTGGCTGTCCTCAGGCGCAGGGTCGCATCCAGCTCCATCATCTCGGCAATGGTGTTTGCGCCCAGAACTTCGATTGCCTCCGCGGCTTGAATGGCGACCACGCGCTCGCCGGCCGCGCGCAGCAGCCCGGCCATGTCAGTGAGGATGATTTCCTTGTTGGCGTTGTTGGTGTTGAGCTTGTCCAGGTGAGCTAGCAGCGGCGCGGTCTTGAAGGCATAAATTCCGGAGTTGATCTCGCGTATCTTCTGCTGATCTGCGGTAAGCGCCTTCTGCTCGACAATAGCCTCCACTTCGGGTGACTCCGGCGATTTTCGCAGAATCCTTCCATAGCTCGTGGGGTCATCCGGCGCGGCAGTCAGAATCGTCATGGCCGCTTTCTGCGTCTGATGAAATTGCCAAAGATCCGCGATGGTCTCCGGCCTGATCAGCGGCACATCACCGGAGAGCACCAGAATATTTTCGTAGCCCGCGATGGCCTCGCGCGCGCACTGAATGGCGTGACCGGTGCCGAGTTGCTCGCTCTGCTCGACGAAGCGAACGCCTGTCGCGGCAACGGCTGAGCGCACCTTTTCGGCCTGGTGGCCGATGACGGCGTAGATTTCGCCCGGCACAACGATCTGGCTGGCCGCGGCGATTACGTGGGCCAGCAGTGGCTTGCCGCCGATCTCGTGCAGCACCTTGGCGCGCCGCGACTTGAGCCGCGTCCCCTTGCCCGCCGCCATGATGACGACGGCCAACTTACCTTTGCCTTCCATGCGCCGCTCCTGATCTGAAAATCTTCTTCATTTATTGTAGTTTCTCCGTCCAGGATGAAGGTTAAGTCACTTATGCGAGTGGCTCAATTTCAAGGTTTCGGAGGGTTCGCGTAGGAAGCGATTTGCTTTTGAAGACCCTCCCGCATGGACTTTGCGTCGCTTGCAACGGGCGCAGGGTTCAGGACAGCGATATCGTAGATTCTCCATTGACCATGCTCGGGAACCAAAGTGTATTTGATAATGCGCAAATCATCCTTGGGGCGATCTTTCGGATCCCAAATCGCGAATGAAACTACTACTTGAGCTCTACGTGGATTCTCCACTTTAACATCCACGTGAAGCACCCAGATTCCCTCCCAGTCCTGGCAATCGCAGATGATGTCGCCATCGAGCACATGGGAAATATCTGTACCCGCAGCAGCTACGACTTTGCTATCCTTGTCGATCAAAGCCAAAAGAGAAGAATGGATGAAGCGTTTCGTCAGTTCTCTGTCATTACCATGCTCTCCATCAATTCCGTACCCATGATTTTGATAGAGCCTAAAAGCTGAGTTTATGAAGGCTTTTGCTGACGCCGCATCCTGTGCCACACAAGGAATGACGGGCCAGAGAAAACTATACAAAAGAACAACAATCTTTTTCATGCGCATCAATTGCTCCTGATAGATTGAAATTCCCAGGCCCAGATTCTGGGACATGGGAATCCACACATCTTCCGGCCTTACTTCTGCTTGGGCATCGGTATGGTAATATCCACCTTCTGCACCGGCCCTAGCTTCAACTCATCAAGCCCGGGCTTGATCTCCGGGCCGTTGCCTACTACCAGAATGGCCAGCTTATCGGGATGGATGTACTTCTTCGCCACCGCGTTCAAATCGGCCACCGTTACCTTTTCGAGCGCGGCCTTGTAGGTTTCAAGGTAATCGGGTGGATAGCCGTAGAACTCCAGGCGTACTCTCTCGGCCAGCACCTTCTCGCGCGTGTCGTAGCGGAAGAGGAAGGAGTTGAGAATATTGTCTTTGCCCCGCGCCAGTTCATCCTCGGTAAAGGGCCGGTTGGCGAGGCCGTCAATCTCCGCCAGCGCGGCCTTGGTCGCGTCCACGGTTGTGGCGCTCTTGGTGAGCACCATGGCGCGGAACTCGCCCTGATGATCCCAGTCGTAGCCATAGCTGCCGCCCACGGCATAGGCCAATCCCAGCTCGGTGCGAATTTTCTGGAACATCCGGCTGGCAAAGCTGCCGCCGAGAATCTCGTTCATCACCGCGAGAGCGGGAACGTCGGGATTGCGGCGGTCCGTGCCCAGGCCCACAATCTCAACGTTCGACTGGTTCACGTCCTCTTTGTTGATGAAATAGACGCCCGGTTTGGGGCCGTCAAAATCATCGTGCCGCGGCAGCGCAACCTTGACCGGCGGCAGAGGCTCGAAGGCCGCGCGCAGTTTGGCTTCCATCGCTGCCGGATCAAAGTCGCCGCTGATGGAGACAATCAGCTTGCCGCAGATGGTCCTGTCGTGCCACTCCTTCAAATCGTCCACGGTGACCGCGCCGATGGTGGCCAGCTCCGGTTGCCGAGTGTAGGGGCTGTTGGCCCCGTAAACCAGTTTGGCCGACTCACGGCGGGCAATCTCATCTTCGTCGTCGTTGCGGCGGACAATCTGGGCGGCCATTTGCTGCTGAGCCAGTTGCAACTTCTCCGCGCTGAAATTGGGATGGAAAAACAAATCCAGCGCCAGAGAAAGAACCTGATCGGAGTCGCCCGTGAGAGAGTCCCATAAGATGTCTGTGGAATCCACATCGCCGCCGGTTTCAATGTGCGCGGCCTTGGACTCCAGCAGGTCGTCAAGCGCGTCGCCGTTAAGCTTGGCTGTGCCGCTGGTCCTCCACGCCTGCTCATAAAGCCCTATAAGGCCGGTTTTGGCCGGGTCTTCATCGCGCGAGCCGCCGGGAATCAGCACCGAACCGTAGACGAAGGGCAGCTCGTGATCCTCCTGGAGAAAGAGAACGATGCCGTTTTTGAGTTCGATGCGCTTGGGCTGGTGGGGTTTGAACTCGTGTAACTTGGCGATGGGAATCTGCTCCCAAGGCCTGGCTTGTTGGGCGAAAGGCGCGGGTGGTGCAGCAAGGGCAAGTAAAGCCGCAATCGTTATAGACACTGTAAGAAAGCAGTGTATGGTTGAGTTTTTCATCGAAAAGCATACCTCAGGGGCTAAAGCCCCGGACATTTTTGTCGGCCTAATATTAGGGCTAAAGCCCTGGCCTACCGCACGAATGAATCTTACGTAATAGCTCTTCATTGCGCGCCTCCGTCTTGCTGCGCCGTCGCGGGTTTCTCGGACGCCGCCGGTGCTGTTTCAATCCATGCCTCGGTGCGGTTGCTCGGCACGAAGATCTCATTGGCCACGCGGCGAATGTCGGCCTTGCTCACCTTATCCACCTTGTTGAGCTGCAGGAAAAGCTCGCGCCAATCGCCGTAGCGCGTCTGGTACTCGGCCAGCGAGTTGGCCAGGCCCTGGTTGTTGGCCAGTCCGCGCAGCAGATCGGCGCGCGTGCGAGTCTTGAACATGGCCAGCTCCTCGTCGGTGACGTCGGCGGTCTTCAGTTTCTCAATTTCTTTGTGGATGGCGTCGCGCATCTGGGCGGGCGTGTGACCCGGCAGCGGAATGGCATAGAACGCAAAGAGACCGGGATATTTTTCGCCGGGAAAGGGGCTGAAGCCGGCGGCCTCGGCGGCAATTTGCTGGTCGCGCACCAGGCTGCGATAGAGCCGCGAGACCCGTCCATCCGAAAGAATGTCGCTGATAGCGTCGTAGACCGCATCGTCGGGCGAGCGGTAGTCGGGCCGGTGGTAGCCTTCGATGTAAAACGGCTGCGTCTGCTCGCGAATCGCCACCGTTTTTTCGGCAAATTGCTTGGGCTCTACGGTGGTCATCTCCTCCGGCTTCGGTCCGCCGGGAATCTTGCTGAAGTATTTTTCCAGCACCGGCAGAGCCTCTGATGCTTTCACGTCGCCCACCACGGCTATGACGATATTCGCTCCCACGTAATATTTTTTGTGGAACTCCATGGCCTCGGTGGCGTTGATCTGGCTCACCTCGCTGGGCCAACCGATGCCGCTGCGTCCGTAGTTGTGCGCCACGTAAGCCGTAGACAGAAACTGCTCGATGAGGCGGCCGATGGGGTTGGAGTCGGTGCGCATGCGCCGCTCTTCGATCACCACGTCGCGTTCCTTGTAGAACTCGCGCGGCGCCACGTCGGCCAGCCGCCCGCTCTCCAGCCAGGCCCATAGCTCCAGCCGGTTCTCCGGCATCGACCAGAAAAACATCGTGTCGTCCAGGTCGGTTTCGGCGTTCAGGCCCTCGGCTCCGTTGCGCTCGGCCACGTCGGTGAACTGGTTGGGGATGACGTACTTGTGCGCCTCGGCTTCGGCGGCTTTGAAATTTTCTTTCAGCTCGGCCAGTTTCTTCTCATCGCGGCCCACGGTCTTCAGGTACTCGGCCTCGTAGGCGTTGTTGGCCGCCTCCACCTTTTCCAGCGCTATCTTTTCAGCGGCGTAGTCTTTCGTGCCGATCTCGCTGGTCCCTTTGAAGGCCAGGTGCTCGAACATATGCGCCAGGCCGCTCTCGCCCGAAGGGTCGTTCACGTCGCCCGCGTCAATAAAGGTGGCGTAGCTGAAAACCGGCGCCTCCGGCCGCTCGCAGATAATCAGCGTCAGCCCGTTGGGCAGGACTTTGGTTGTGATTCGCTGTTCGAAACTCTTCAGGTCCTGCGCCTGGGCGACTGCCATGGCCATCGCCATCAGCGCCAGCGCCCAAACGCCCTTCCAAAACCAGGGGAATCTTCTGCTTTGCATCCGGTCTCCTTGTCTTATTTGTCCGAAGGACGCAAAAGCGTCTCTCCCGCACTCTTCCAAGCTAGTGCCCTCGACCAAGGAGGGTCAAACGGCGACAAACCATCCTTGACCGCGTGCCATGCACTTTCGTATCCTGCGATGGTTTCCGCGTGATGGATGGTTCCCAAATTCATTCCACGCAGGAGAGCCCGCATGAGCACCCATTCCCCGGTTGCCTCGCCGATTCTGATCCGCCGCGCCGCCGTGCTGGGCGCTGGAACCATGGGCTCCCGCATCGCCGCGCATCTGGCCAACGCAGGAATCCCCACGCTGCTGCTCGACCTGGTTCCGGCTGGCGATGGTGACCGCAGCCGCCTGGCAAAGGCCGCCATCGCCACCCTGGCCAAAGCCAAACCCGCCGCCCTCTACGAGCCAACGCTCGCCGCGCTCATCACCCCCGGCAACTTCGACGACGATCTGCCCAAGCTGGCCGGCTGCGATTGGGTCATCGAGGCTGTGGCCGAAAATCTCGCCATCAAGACGGCGCTGCTCAATCGCGTTGTGCCTCATCTGGCCCCTCAGGCTCTGCTCACCACCAACACCTCCGGCTTGCCGGTCAAGCAGATTGCCGCGGGCCTCGCCGCCACGGAGACCTGGAAGGGCGACCGCTTCTTCGGAACGCATTTTTTCAATCCGCCGCGCTACATGCGGCTGCTCGAAGTCATCCCCACCGCTGAAACCGATCCCGCCGTCGTTGCCTCCTTTGCTGCCTTCGCCGACCTTAACCTGGGCAAGCTGGTGGTTCTGGCCAACGACACGCCCAACTTCATCGCCAACCGCATCGGCATCTCGGTCATGTTCACGGCTGCCGCGCTGATGCTGCAGCAGGGGCTGACCATCGAAGAAGTCGACGCGCTCACCGGAGAGGCGCTCGGCTGGCCCCGCACCGGAACCTTCCGCCTGGCCGACATGGTGGGCATCGACATTCCCGCCCATGTGGCCGCCAACTTCCCTCAGGGCGTGACGCAAAGCGGTTTTTCCCGCATTTTGGAGGAGATGCTTCGGCGCGGTTGGCTGGGCGATAAATCCGGCCAGGGCTTTTACAAAAAAATCCGCGGTGAAGACGGAAAAGACATTCGCACGGTGCTCGATCTCGCCACCTACGAGTACCGCCCCGTTGCAAAACCCGCCCTGCCTGCACTTGAGATGGCAAAAAACGCCGCCACATTGCCGGAGCGGTTGCGGCTGTTGCTGGCCAACGGGCCGGATTCGAGTTTGGCCAAAGACAAAACCGCGGCCTTTCTCTGGCCTTTTCTCGCCGCGTTGTGGAACTATGCCGCCGGCCGCATCGGCGAAGTGGCCGGCGACGCGGCCTCCATCGACCGCGCAATGCGCGCCGGCTTCAACTGGGAGCTGGGACCATTCCAGATGTGGGATGCGGCCGGGATCAGCTCCACCGTCACCCGCATGAAGGCTCTCGGCCTGCCGGTCAGCCCGCGCGTTGAGGCTCTGCTGGCCGCGGGGCACTCGTCCTGGTATTCCAGCGACGGCCGCCAGTGTTTTCAGCCGGAGAAGAACCAACTCGAGCCGGTCGACCCCTTCCCCGGCCACGCTCGCATCGCCGACTTCCGCAGGGCAAACGAAGCCGGGCGCGGAGTCATCCGCTCCAATCCCGGAGCTTCACTCGTCGATCTGGGCGACGGCATCGGCTGCATCGAGTTGCACTCCTTCAAGAACACCCTGGGCGGCGATGTGCTGGCGATGGTCTCGGCGGTGCTCAATCCCGCCTCCGACGCGGTGCGCGAATTTGCCGGCTTTGTGATCTCCGGCGACCGGGAAAACTTCACCGTCGGCGCCAACCTGATGCAACTGCTGCTGGCCGTGCAAGAGGGTGAGTGGGAGGAGCTGGCCGCCGTCGTTCACAGCTTTCAACAGATGACCGCGGCCATCAAATTCTGCCCCCGCCCGGTGGTCGTCGCGCCCTTCGGCATGACCTTAGGCGGCGGCGCGGAGATCTGCCTGCACGCCGCGCGCCTCCAGGCTCACGCGGAGAGCTACATCGGCCTGGTCGAGGCTGGCGTCGGCCTCATCCCCGGCGGCGGAGGAACCAAGGAAATGTTGTTGCGGGCCATCGATGCGGCTGCGGCAGCGGCGCCTCCTGATCCCCGCGACCCGCCCTCGCGCTTTGCTCAATCGGCGGAGCTGGCCACGGCGCTCCGCCGCTCCTTTGAAACCATCGCTCTGGCCAAGGTCTCCACCTCGGCTGCCGAGGCGCGCGCTCTCGGCCTGCTCGCCTCCACGGACCGCATTACTCTCAACCGCGAACGGCTGCTCTTCGACGCCAAGGCCCTGGCCGCGACGCTGGCCGAGGCAGGCTACACAGCTCCGCAACCGCGCACGCAGATTCCCGCGCCGGGCACGGCGGCCTTGGCAACTCTCGAAACCGGCGTCTTTCTCATGGGCGAGGCCGGATACACCTCTGAACACGACCAGAAGGTTGCTCGCTGGGCCGCATACATCCTCACCGGCGGCCGCATCACGCCCGGAACCCTGGTCAGCGAACAGTACTTTCTGGATTTGGAGCGCGAGGCCTTCCTCTCCCTCTGCGGCGAGCCCAAGACGCAGGAGCGCATCGCCTTCACGCTGAAAACCGGCAAGCCGCTGCGCAATTGATTTTGCGCTAGACTCGAATTGGGATGATGATGAGCAAGGGGAGTCTCCATGGTTCATATCGGAGTGAAAAAGTTCGCTTGCGTGCTGGTCGCGCTCCTCTGCGCCTGCTCCCTGCTCCCGGCCCAAAAGCCGGAGCCATCCCCCGCGCCACTCGACGTCTCCGGCCAGATCGTTGTCGCCGGCCAATCCATCCCTTACCTCATCCGCCATCTGCCCATCAGCTCATTCCCCGGCCTGCCCGATGAGCTTGCCGCCCTGCTCAACCGCCGCGGCTGCCTCATTCCGCAGACCTACGAGGCGCATCACCCGGAAAACGTCATCCACGCGAGCTTTCAACGTCCCGGCTCCTCCGATTGGGCGGTCCTTTGTTCGGAGCATGGGACGGTCTCGCTGCTGGTCTTTTTTTCCAGCGCCCCGTCCAAACTGCACGTGCTCTCCGCCGCGCCGGAAACCGAGCGCCTGCAAGCCCACGACCCCAGCGGTATTCTCGGCTTCAACTGGGGCATCGACCCCGCTTCGCCCGAGCAGGTTCGCCAGGCACAGGCCGGCTTGCTGCATCGTCCGGCGCCCGTGGATCACGACGCTTTGGCCGATTCGCTCGTTGACCAGCACACCATCTACCACTTCTATTTGAATAGCGCCTGGATTGTCCTGGAAATGCCGGAATGACAGGATCGCCAAAGGAGCCTTCCCATGCCCGAAGCCGTCATTGTCAGCGCCGTTCGCACCCCGGTAGGCCGCGCCCCCAAAGGCGCTCTCTCCACCACCCGCCCAGATGACCTCGCCGCGTTTGCTGTCATCGGGGCTTTGGACAAAATTCCAGCCCTCGACCGCGCCGAAATCGATGACGTCATCTTCGGCTGCGCCCTGCCGGAGGGCGAGCAGGGCTGGAACATCGCGCGCATGGCCGTCCTGCGCGCCGGTTTGCCGGTGGAGGCGCCCGGCGTCACCATCAACCGCTTCTGCGCCTCCGGCCTTGAGGCCATTGTGCAAGCCGATCTGCGCATCCGCTCGGGCGGAGACTGCATCGTCGTGGCAGGCGGCGTCGAATCCATGAGCCTGCTTCCCTTTGGCGGCCTCAAGCCAAGCCCTAATCCCTGGCTCGCCGAGCATTACCCAGCCTCGCTGCTCACCATGGGCCTCACCGCCGAACGCGTCGCCCGCCGCTACAATATCTCCCGCGAAGATCAGGACGCCTTCGCCCTTGCCAGCCATCAGAAGGCTTTGGCTGCTCAGGCTGCCGGCCGCTTCACTGAAGAGCTGATTCCGGTCACGGTCACCACTTCAGTTCCCGGTGCGAAAGCCGGGAAGCCAACCATCACTGAACAAATATTTACCGCCGACGAAGGCCCGCGCGCCGACACCTCGCTGGAAGCCCTGGCCAAACTCAAACCCTCCTTTCACTCGCAGGGAACCGTAACCGCCGGAAACTCCTCGCAGACCTCAGACGGCGCATCTGCCGCTGTTTTGATGGCAGTCAATCACGCTCGCGAACTGGGCCTTCGCCCTCTTGGCCGCCTGGTAGCTTACGCCGTCACCGGCTGCCTGCCTGAGGAAATGGGCATCGGTCCCATTAGTGCCATCCCAAAAGCCCTCAGCCACGCAGACCTCACCCTCAACGACATCGGCCTCATCGAACTCAACGAGGCTTTTGCCGCGCAGGCTCTGGCCGTCATCCGCGCGCTCAACCTCGACCCAGAGCGCATCAACGTCAATGGAGGCGCCATCGCCCTCGGCCACCCGCTCGGCTGCACCGGCGCCAAACTCACCGCAACGCTGCTCAACGAAATGCGCCGCCGTCAACTCCGCTACGGCATAGTCACCATGTGCGTTGGCGGAGGCATGGGAGCAGCCGCCATCTTCGAGCGACTGGAGTAACTGAGCGCGCGGAGAATAACTTATCTGTCCGGTAACTCGAATTTAGTTACTATATTCGTCATGCAAAGACTATTCCTTGTGCATTTTATAGGTTTATTTCTTATAACTGTCTCAATTCGAGACATCTGGTTACTGATACGCGCACAGATGAGATATTTCCAATTTACACAATACAAACGACACTGAATTAGATATGGCTAACTTAACAAAATACGACAGTCCGGCTTCCGCAAGTATGCGGGAGACCCCTGCGCGTTGACTGGCCATTTGGGATAGATCACTCCTTCGTATTAAGTCGCGAGCGATTTCTCCACCTCACGTGCGGAGCTTTCATGAGCCGAAGTATCTTCTACGGGTTTCTGTTGTTGATGTTTGATCTACAACCCGCATGTTTACTTGCGCAGTCGCCGCAGGAAATTGCGCGAGCTGACTCCGCCGCGGAAGCGCCCGTCTCCGCGTCCGGGATGGACGGTTCTGCTCCATCCAAAGCCGTGATCCCAAACGTTACCACTACGCTGCGCGTGGTTGCCGCCGCTTCAGACGCGCTGGATGCCCTGACGCCGTCTACCAATGTTACCGGGGACGAGAT
>Ga0326727_10005748_pt1 | contig 34959 bp, 31 predicted proteins | sample MB2enrmetagenome_FD_207643 | JGI IMG/M metagenome (GOLD analysis project Ga0326727, IMG submission 207643) | Lab enriched peat soil microbial communities from McLean, Ithaca, NY, United States - MB29MY | ecosystem: Environmental > Terrestrial > Soil > Wetlands > Peat | place: USA: New York...
TCTGGCCGGGGAGGCGCAGTTTTTCGCCGGGCGCGGCGTGGCGGCTCCAAAGTTCGGCGCAGACGCGATTGAGTTGATGGTCGCGCCAGACTGCGTCGGTTGCGCTGGCTTTGAATCCGGCGGCGGCGAGCGATTGCCGCAAGGCGGCCGCCGCGCCGGCCATGGCGGAATCCGGCCCCTTCAGCGTCACGGTCGGATACGAGCCGGTGGAAAAGAGGACAAAGACGGTCGCGCCTTTCGCCGAGGGGTTGATGCGGAATGTCAAATCGGTCTTGAACTTGGGGTCGCTCAGGCGTCGCGTGGCGATCCAGGCCGCGCCTTCCACTTCCTTGGGCAGGATGTCATAGGTATTGTCCGAGGAACCATCCACCTCGGTATAAACGGGACCCTGCGCCTCGACCGGGCGATCTATGAAGAAGGCGGGATTCTCCGCATTGGAACTCTGCAAATCCTGCACCAGGGCGGCGGGGTCCGGCGCGCCTTCCGCCTTTTGGTAAATAATCATGCGGTCGCCGTGCCCCAGGCCGTCGCTGACTTCCACCACGTTTCGGCCCGGCTGAAGCGGCGTTTTCCAGAAGAACACGTTGGCCACCGGGATGCCGGGAACCGGGATCGCCGTCCCGTTCCTCTGTTTCATCTCCGCGTCCGGTATGCGATAGCTGCCGTTTTTGATTTTTTCCCGTGGCACTCCGTTGAGCGTCAACTGCAATTCCTCGGCGTTGGCGTAAGCCTTGATGCCGTTGTCGGGCGCGAAGGCCCGCAGAAAATGGTGCCGCCCGCAAAGATGCACCACCGGCTTGGCGGGATTGAAGAACGCCTGAAACAGGAAGTAGAGGTCCTTGGGCATGCCCGCCAGCGTCAGCAACCCCTTGGTGTTGCGATTGTTTTTGAATTTCAAGTTGTAGAATTCGCGGAAGTTCCACCATAGGAACATGGGGTGGTTGGCGACGTCATCGCGGCAAACGGTCTGGAGCCGGTACTCGGTGAACATCTCCGCGTACTCCTCCGGCTCATATTTATCAACCGTCCACTTGATGGTGCCGTACGGAACGTGGTGGGTGATCCAATCGCCCGCGCCGGTTTCGGAGACGATGGCGTTGCGGGGCGATTTGGTGAAATCGGTGTAAGGGCCGCTGGTGTACCAGCCGTCGTAGGTGTTGTTGGCGACAAAATCGCAGTTCCGGGGTTCCCGGTCATTGGCGGCGTAGGTGACCAGGCGCGCGGGGTCCTGTTCCTGCCGGATCACGCTGGCATAGTGGCTCACCACGTCCAAAACGGTTTCGTTGCCGGCGCTCCAGAAAAGGATGGCGGGATGGTTCCAGTTTTGCCGCACCATCTCGCGCGTCAAACGCTCGCCGTCGGGCGTGACGGATTTTTCCTCGTTGCCCGAGCCTGTCCAAATCTGGCCGGAGTAGCCGTTTTCAGCCCAGACGGGGATGCCGCGCTCGTCGGCGAGGTCGTATTCCAGATGGCTGTGCGGATAATGGGCCAGGCGCACGAGTGTCACGCCCAGATCGGCCATTTCCTGCCATTCGCGGCGCAGATCGTCATCGCTCACCGCGTTCCAGACGTATTCGTTTTGCGCGTGCTTGTTGACGCCGCGAAACTGCACTTCGCGCCCGTTGAGGAAAAAGTGTTTGTCCTTGAACGCGATGGCGCGCAGGCCCACGCGCTCGGTGACGGCGTCGCTGACCCGCCCGCCGGCGTAGATTTCCGTGCGCACGGTGTAAAGATTCGGGCGCCCGATGTCCCAGAGCAGGGGATGCGCGATTTTTCCGGTCGCCTGGATGGTGGCCGTTTCCCCGGCGGGAATGGTTTGTTTGGTCTCGAATTGCGCGCAAGCCGCGCCGGCCGGGTCGGTGACAAAATGGCGGACCACCACCTCGGCGGGAGAGGCCAGAGGGTTGCGCACGACCGTGGCGGCATGGAGATCGGCGCTGCCGGCGGTGATATTGTCTGGAGTCAAATAAACGCCGCTCGAACCCAGGTCCGGGAAGATATGCACCGGGCCGGTCTTGATGAGCCAGGCCTGGCGGAACATGCCGCCATTGACGTAGTAAAGCGAGGAACGGGAAAAGCAGTTGCCGGCCTCGTTGTCGCGGTTGCTCACGCGCACGGCCAGGGTGTTGGCCGGGCCGATCTTCAGCGCCGGGGTCAGATCAAAGGCGGAGGCCGAAAACGCGCCCTTGTGGCGGCCGATGAACTGGCCGTTGACGAAGACGTCCTTCACCGAGGCGGCTCCTTCCAGCGCCAGGTAAACCTGCTTGTTCCGGTCGGCCTCGGTCAGCGTTATGATCTGGCGGTACCAACCGGCTGTGTTGTCAGGCAAACCGGACTGGCGAAAGACATGCGGCACCGCGACTTGCTTCCACTCCGCCGTCACCGGCGGCTGAAACGCCGTCGTGTTGGTTTCGCCATCCTCGACAAACTCCCAAGCCGTCAGCGGGATGGACTCGCGCGGAGGCGCTGCGGCCGAAAAGGAGGCGCCGGCTGAGGCGAGGAACAAGGCGAAGAGGCACGCCGGCCGCGGCATTTTGACAAAGAAGTTCGCTGTCTGTTTCGATTTCATATTTGTGTCAGGCTCCATTTAAACATACCGTCGCGGCCTGGAAAAGGGGTTTGACGCGCAATGGGTCAGTCATGGTGAACAGACGCACTTTTTTGCGATCCGCTAATCCAGTCTGACGCACGATTCGATTTCCGCATAAACAAATGGGACCCCTGCCAGCACCAGCGCCAGATTTCTCAATTGAGCTTCTTCGACGAAAAGGAAGTCGTCCCGCAATCGTAATTTGCCCCTCAGCCGAATGCCGCCGCGCAGCCACACCTCGGTTTCGTGTCCGACCGGCAAATTCAATTTCCGGGCGGCCTCGTCCGCCGCCATTTTACGGACAACCACCCACTGCGAATATCCGGTTTCCGCGCCGCCGGCTTGAAAATTGAATTCTTTTTGGAGTGCCGCATCCATCCTTTGCCTCAGAGCTTGGTTTTGACCCAATTTGAACTACCAACCAATTAAGAGTCAATATTGCTTAAGGTTTGGTGTGCTGGGCGAAGAAGGTGAACACATCCGGTATGCCGCCCATGATGATGCCGCCGTGATCCTTGCCGGGCACTTCCTTGTATTCGTGGGCGATGTTCAGTGACTTGAGTCTCTCGTCCAGGCGCTGCACGCTGGCAATCAGGCTGTCATTTTGGCCCACCATGATCAGTATCGGCACATCCTTGAACTTGGCATTGGAATCCACCTGGAAGCCGGGCGCGCCCGGGGCCAGTCCGGCGACGGCGGCCCAGATGGAAGAATACTTGTCGGCGATGTGCAGCGCTCCCGCGCCGCCCTGGGAGTGGCCCATCAGGTAAATGCGGTGATCATCAATGTTGAATTCCTTGCGGATCATGGCCAGGACGTTTATCACGTCTTGCTCGCTGTATTCGCTGGCCTTGGCCTGGTCGGCTTCGCCTGCCCTGCCGCCGCCCGGCATCCCCATGCCGCCCCGTCCGGGCTGCGGATCGCTTGGTGGCTGATTGGTTCCCTGCGTCTGAGGGGCCGTACCGGGCGCATTGGCGGGCGCGCCGCCGCGCCTGCCAAACCCGCCCATGCCACCGGCCGGCATGCCATAGTTGCCACCGGAAGTGTAGCCCATGGGAGCAACGAGGATATAGCCTCCGTCCTCCGCCAGGTTCAGCGCGGGTTCATGCATGAAAACACCGGGATTGCCGCCGTAGCCGCGCAGGGCCACGATGAGCGGCGCCTTTTTGTCCTTGGCGACCTTGGTGGAGACGAACACCGCATAGGGCAGGGTTTCGCCGGTGTTGGTGAAGAGGTAAGTCCGGCTTTGGACGCGCGGGTCGTTCGACCAGGAGCGGGCGGCGGGCGGCGGGCCGGCGGCCGGTTGAGCCTGCGCCAGGCTGGCTGGCAGGCACAGTGCGAAGGCGAGGCCGATTTTGGCAAATTGGGAGCGATTGAATTTCATAGTGGCGCCTCAGTATAGAACCAAGTCCCGGCGCATGGCAATGAATACTCCATTGCTCGATGGTTGACCTTTGCCTTTGCGTTTTGGCGCGCGCATAAGCGGCGAAGGCATATTCGCCGAATAAATCAGGGGGTGGAAAAGAGGCCGGCTAATCGGGAGGGCAAATCCTGGGCGGTGTGTTCCAATGTAATCACGGTGAGCGTTTGCCCGTCCCACCGATAGAAAAGCGCAAACACGGGGAAACCAGGCAGGGCGACGCGCCGTATGTCAACCAGATCGGGAGCTTCAAAACGGGCGGAATGGCCGCGCAGCGGATTATCCAGCAGCCGGAGAACCAATTCTTGCGCTGCCGCGACGAACTTGGCGGCAACATGCGGACGACCATCGTGGACGCCAATGCGGTCCCGATAGTGGCGCACACGCCGGTAAAAGGCCGGATGAACAAGCAGTTTAGCGGCCATCCGCAATGGCTTTCATGTTTTTTGTGAATTGCGCCGGTGTCATCGGTTCGGCGCGTTCGGCCAGCGCTTCGCGCACCCGTTCCTCCAGCCAGAGTGGAGCCGGTTGGAATCGGGCGGCGAATTGTGGCAGGCCGATTCGGAGAGCCTGCCGGACGACGTCGGCTTTGCACAAGTCGGAGAGCTTGATGTTCTGTTCGATTTGCGCGTCAAGCTCTTTGCTGATCTCCATTTTGGGCAACATTTTCATTCACGTTAATTTAACGTCAATTCGCCATTGGTCAACCTTGACTTCGCCCGCCGCAAAGCCGGCCTGCCGGAGGCCGGCCCCGCCCTCTCCGCCGCCGCCCGGAGGGCGCTCAGTCGCCCTGATCCTGGCCTAACGAGTCGTCACCGCCGAACAACGATCTATATAATGTGAAGGAGAAGAAAGAAGCGGTCGGCGAGGGCGCCGACCGCGACACGCGAGGGCGCGTGTGCTCCCCAGCAAATTTCACGCCAGTCCTTAGGCGAGGATTTGGGAGTTGGGGCTAGGCTTGCGAGGATCGCGAAGAGGGTTAATGCTTGAATTTAAGGCATCACTTCAAATACCCCTCGAGGCGGCGCAGAAGAAGCTGGTCGCAGCGGTCGCGGGAGATGATGCCGATGGCCTGGTAGTCGGGGTGGTGCGAGTTTTGCATGTCCACTACCACCCAGTCGCCTTTGCGGTCGCACACCACCCAATGAACGAATCCCTGGTCCGCGTGTTGCGGATTGAAGAAATAATCCGCGTAAAGCGCGTAGTCGGCGGCGGGCGGATGCGCCCGCACGTAATCGCGAAATTCGGTCGCGATTCCCCAGAGCGCTTTCAATTCGTTCGGATCGGCCAGCGAGGCTTTCAAAAGAACCGGCTCTTGGGCCTGAATCGCCTTGCACCATCCCGCTTGATTGAGCGACCTGACGACATTGCTCCCGCTCAGGACGCTGGTGGTTGCGCCGTCAATCCGCGGCGGATATACCAGGATGGACGCGCCGGGCATGGCTTTTTTCATGGCCTGTTGCAGGTCGGGAAGGGCCGATCTTTGGTCGGCCGGGGGCAGGCCGCTGCGCTCGTCCATGATCGCGGCCATTTTGCCCGGCTTGGCCGCCTTGGCCGTGGCGGCGTCGAGGCCGAATTGCGGTTTGAGCCTTTCGACGAGCAACACCGCCAGCGTCAACGGGTCCGGGTTTCCGGCCTTTTTGAAATCCTCGTCCTCCGCCGTCAGACGATTCGTCCAGACCGCCGCGCCGTCCGAATCCACCACGACGGCGCGCATATCAGTCAAGCCGGTTTGTTGACTGCCGTTGAACTCGGCGTAAAGCGCGTAGCCGTTGGTGATGGAATTAGACTTGACATAAGCCCCGACGGCCGCGGCCAGGCCGTTCAGATTTGTGGCCGGCGGCTCGAACGGCTTTTTTCCAAGCTCGATGTTCTTCAATCCCTGCTGTTCCAGGAGCAGCCCGACCACCTCCGTCACCCGGTCCCACGACCGGCCCGCCAGACTAACCGGCAGGATCGTCAGTTTGAGGTCCGGCCCTTTGCTTTTCATCAGCTCCAGGCGTTTCTGTTGAGCCTCGGCCTCCGGGCCGGCTTGCGGCGCGGCCGCCACCGGCAAAACACCCGCGCCCGCCGCCAGCAGGACCAGGCACATCCGCGCCGCGCGGAACCGGCTCACCGTTGTCAATAATGTTTTCATAATTTCGCTTTCTGCAAAGGACATTCTGATTAGATTCACAGGCAAAGCATCATCTGTTCTTCTTTGAAACGCCAATTGAAAAAAGAAATGCTTATATTGATTATATTGATGCCACCATCATCCTGCATGGCGCTCAGTGCTCGCACTGCCGTGCAGAACTTTTTGGAAGTCCGGGCCTGCCATCTTCCGGTCAAGCGTAACAGAGCGCCAAGTTCAGGTGAAGAAATTTTATGCTCGTTGGGTGGCCCTCCGACATTATGGCCCCGTGCCAGGGAAGTCAAGGCGACCAGGGACCTCGGTAGTGTCCTAATTTGAAATAATTCTGATTATTGAGGAAATCGGCACTTCTTATGCGAATGCGAAATTCGAGTAACTTTCTCTTGCGACCACTTGTGCTGGAGTTGTATGCTTATGGCGCTGATACCTAAAGGGGTGCGGCACTTGAGCCGCGCCTTGAACTTTGTTAATATGTGACATGAAGACCGCGGCTGCATCCGATGAAGGAATCACGGCGGACATCAAGGCCTATGAAAAGTTGCTGCCGACGTTGGAAGGCAATGTTGGCAACTGGGTGCTGATCCACCAAGAAGAACTGGTCAACATCTTCGATACTTCCGAAGAGGCTGCGGCCGAGGCTGTTAGGCGATTTGGCAGAGGCCCTTTCCTCATACGACAAATTGGGGCGCCACCTATGGTCTTACCGGCATCGCTGATGTACGGTCCAATTTATGGGTGAGACGAGTTGTGGCTTTCTGGATATTCCCGGAGGGGCAACCGGCTGGCAGTTGTTGGTTGCATACGGGCCGACAATTTTAGTTGATATTGGATTCGATGCCGATGCTGCTTTCAAAGCTACGGTGCCAATCGCGACCCCTATTCCAGGAATGAAGGGGATTCAAGCTTTGATTGATACGGGCGCCACCGAGAGCTGCATTGACAGCCTCTTGGCGTCCCAATTGAATCTGCCGATTGTTGATAAGAGAACAATTGGAGGGGTGCATGGGAGCCTTGAGGTGAATGTGCATCTTGCTCAAGTTCATATTCCCAGTCTTGATTTCACAATTTATGGAATGTTCTCCGGGGTTCATTTGGCCGCGGGAGGCCAACATCATAAAGCGCTCTTAGGGCGTACTTTTCTTAGGAATTGTTCGATGACGTATGATGGGAGAACTGGCAAAGTCGTCGTTGTCAGGTAGTGTTTTATTAAGCTCTGTTCAGCACCGAATCCTCTCTCTCGCCAGTATTTATCATCAATCATTTACCCTCTCCCCACTTTTGCCTTCCCCCTCCCCGCGTCCCGGGCTATGTTTTCCACGATGTTTTCGCTTTGCACACCGTTGTTGATCGCCGGCAGGGAGTTCCACTCGCGCCTCCTTGTCGGCACCGGCAAGTTTTCCTCGCCTGAACTGATGCGCGACGCCCTGGAAGCCAGCGGCACGCAAATTGTCACCGTGGCCCTCCGTCGCGCCGATCTGTCCGGGCAGGGCGATCCTTTCGCCAACATCCTCGATTTCGTGGACCCCAAAAAGTACCTCCTCCTCCCGAACACCAGCGGCGCCATGAACGCCGCCGAAGCCGTCCGCCTGGCGCGCCTGGCGCAGGCCGCCGGTCTGCCCAATTGGATCAAGCTGGAAATCCATCCCGACCCGCGCTATCTCCTGCCCGATCCGGTCGAGACCCTGGCCGCCGCCGAATCGCTGGTCAAGGAGGGCTTTGTCGTTCTTCCTTACATCAATGCCGATCCCGTTCTAGCCAAACGATTGCAGGATGTCGGCGTCGCCACGGTCATGCCTCTGGGTTCGCCTATCGGCTCCAATCGCGGCCTGGACACCCGCGAACAAATCCGCATCATCATCGAGCAGGCGACCGTGCCTGTCGTGGTGGACGCCGGCATTGGCGCGCCCAGCCATGCCGCTGAAGCGATGGAGATGGGCGCCGACGCCGTGCTGGTCAATACCGCCATCGCCGTGGCTGGCGACCCCTGCCGCATGGCGCGCGCCTTCATGGCCGCCGTCGAAGCGGGGCGCGACGCCTACGAAGTCGGCCTGCCCGGCGCGCAGTCCGAAGCCGGCGCGACCAGTCCCCTGACCGCCTTTCTGGCCAATGACGCCTAGCCAAAGAGAATTGTGAATGGTGAATTGTGAATTAAGAATTGAAATTTGAGAGATAAATTGCTGAGATTTTGAAGGTGAGAATAGAACCCGCCCCCGTCTTCCCCATGCGCAAGACCACAACATTGCCGCCCGCCCGCCTCCGCCAATTGCTTTCCGCCGCCGGCCGCGCCCGCGTGACGGTGCTGGGCGACGTCATGCTGGACCAATTTCTCTGGGGCAAGGTCGCCCGCATTTCGCCCGAAGCGCCCGTTCCTGTCGTGGAATTTGAGCGCGAAAGTTTCATTCCCGGGGGCGCGGGCAATGTCGCCCGCAACCTCGCCTGCTTGGGCGCCGCCACCGAATTGCTCGGCGTCTCCGGGCGCGACGACGCGGCCGGACTGCTCCGCCAACTGCTCACGAGCGAAGGAGTCAGTTGCTCTGGAATTCTGGCCTGCCCCGACCGCCTCACCAGCATTAAGACCCGCATCGTCGCCCATCGCCAGCAAGTCGTCCGCGTGGACCGGGAAACCGCCGGCGACCTGGACGACAAGACCACCGCCCGCCTGCTCGCCGCTCTGGATAAATCGCTGCAACGCGCCGACGCCTTGATTCTGGGCGATTACGCCAAAGGCGTCATTACTCAGCGGCTCCTGGAGGAAACCCGGCGCCTGTGCCACGATCGCGGCGTCTGGCTCAGCCTGGACCCCAAGCCGTCCCATAGTTTGGACTTGTCCGGCCTGTCGCTGCTGACGCCCAACCGGCGGGAAGCCTTTGAACTGGCGGGCCTTCCCGACAATTGCAACGGTGCTCCGCCGTCCAGCGACGCCGCCTTGCTGGGTGTGGCGGACAAGCTGCTGGAGGAGCTGCAGCCCGCGCTGCTTCTCATCACCCTCGGCGAACAAGGTCTTCTCCTTTGCCAGCGCGGCCGGCGGCCCTTCCATGTCCCAACCGCCGCCCGCGAAGTCTTCGACGTTTCCGGCGCGGGCGACACCGTCATCGCCTCGTTCACCCTGGCCATCGTGGCCGGGGCCTCGCCGGTGGAGGCGGCCTTGTTCTCCAATCACGCCGCCGGCGTGGTGGTCGGAAAAGTAGGCACCGCCACCGTCACCCCGCGCGAAATGCTCGCCAGTTTCCGCAGCGAACACTGATGACGCCGCCCATGAGCACTGCCAAGATCACCGCCGCCGACATCCGCGCCATGAAAGGCCGCCGCCGCATCGCCGCGCTCACCGCCTACGATTTTCCCTTGACCAAACTGCTCGACGCCGCCGGAATCCCCTTGATCCTGGTCGGCGATTCCCTGGGCATGGTCGTTCTCGGCTACCCGGACACCACCCACGTGACCCTCGCCGAAATGGAACACCACGTCCGCGCCGCCGCCCGCGCCAGGCCGCGCGCGCTTCTCGCCGCCGACATGCCTTTTCAATCCTACCAGTCCCCGGAGCAGGCCCTTGACACCGCGCGCCGCCTTGTGGCCGCCGGCGCGGAGGCGGTAAAAGCCGAGGGCGGGCGCGGCATCCTGCCCCAGGTGCGCGCCATTCTCGCCGCCGGAATTCCCTTTATCGGCCATCTGGGAATGCTCCCGCAAAGCGTCCTTGAAGAAAAAGGCTACCACGTCAAAGGCAAAACCGATGCGGAGAGAATCAACCTGTTGGCCGACGCCGAAGCTTTGGCCCAGGCCGGGGCTTTCGCCGTCGTTCTGGAACTCGTCACTCCGCCCGTGGCCCGCGAAATCACCCAAAAAATTTCCATCCCCACCATCGGCATTGGGGCCGGGCCGAATTGCGACGGCGAGATTCTGGTCGTCACCGATCTGCTCGGCACTTCCCCCGGCGACATCCCCCGCCACGTGAAAAAAAACTCGCAGCTCGGGCAACCAATGCGCGCCGCCGTGGTTGAATGGATGGAAAGCGTGGCCGGCAAGGCCCCGGAACCATGAGAAGTTTTTCGCAGATTGACGCCGACGTCGCCGCCAAGCTGGCGGGCGTTTCCGCCAGGCGCGCCGTCCGTCTTCTTTCCCTGCCGAGTCTTCTGTCAATACTACTTCTGTTCGTGACCGGCTGCGAAACCAAAGAGCACGCCCGGCTCGAAGCCCAGCGGGCTTACGTGGCGGGCCAGGAACAGGCCCTGGCCCAATCCCGTCCCAAGCCCCAAATCGTCACCGTCAAGGGGCGGGTCCGCAATCCCGTCATCCCCTGGACCGAAGACTTGACACTGGCCAGGGCCGTCGTTGCCGCCGAATACACCGGCTACCTTGACCCCAAACTCATCCGCCTCACGCGCGACGGCCAGACCAGCGAAATCAAAGCCTCCCTCCTCCTCCAGGGCCAGGACATGGCCGTCCAACCCGGCGACGTCATCGAATTGGTGCAATAGCCATTCAATGGCAAAGCGCCTCCTTTAGATTGAGCGCCGAGGCAATCATCACCATGACAAAAGGGACAAACACAACCAGCGACAGCACCAGCCCGGTCCAGGCCAGCGCCCGTTGCGGCGCGTTGCGCCGCGCGTGAAAGCCGTACAAGAGCGCGAACGGAGTCGTCAAGCAGAAGATGCTCGCCATGAGCATCAACATCGGATCATTTCAGCCCCAGCTCCCTCCGACCAGCATGCACAAGACCAGTCCCGGCGCCATCGGCAACAGCAGCGCCGCCAGGCCGGAAGCGCGAAGCCGCTGCGAGAAGGCCCCGGCAATGGCGCCAAGCAGCGCCATGAAAAAGAGAACAGCAGGTTGATTCATAAACTTGGCGTTAAGATCGCACGCAAAAACAATTTCCGATGATAAGAGGATGTCAGAAATATCCAGTCAGAAAAATAATACACCCCCCCCCGCTCAGAGCGAAGCGAGCCATTTTCATTCTTCTGACTCCATTTTTCTGACATCGCCTTCCTTTGAAAATGCGAGATTACGGCGGTCCTCCTCCAGCATTTCCCGCGTGTAGGGCAAACGCGCGTTGTGGCGGTCCAGAAAAGTCTCCGCCTCCCATCGGTTGAGACCAAGCAATTCCGCCAGCCGGCCCAGCGAGATTTCCTCCGCCATGTACTGTTGCAGAATCAGCGCCTCCAAAACACGTCGCAGAACTTCGGCGTCGCCGCTCAACCCTTCCACAACCTCATCCGGCAATTTTAAAGTGACTTGCACGGCATCGTTTCAAATGTCTGGCGCACTGGCCCGATCATGCAAGAACTGTAGCACAAGAGTGCCGGCCAAGGCAATGACGGAAGTCGAACCGGCCTGGGCAACCCCACGCTCCAACTTCGTTACCTTTGGACATGTGTACGCTGTTTGGGCATTGTTTCATGGCGGCGTTTCTGCCAACAATTCGGCCATGAAAATATCCCGGCGAGAATTTGTGGCGGTGGGCCTGGCAGGAACTGCGGGCTTTTGTGTCAGCGGCGCAGCAGCCAACACCAGCGCAGCCGAACCGCAATCGCGGTTGCCGGACGAAGACGGCTCCAAACTCTGGCTGCGCTACGCGCCGCCTGGCGACGCCGCCAAAAGCTATCGCCGCCTGGTGCGGGAAATTCGCGTGGACGGTTCGTCAGCCACTTGCGGAATCATGCGGGATGAACTGCGATCCGCCTCCACGGCCATGTTGGGCAGCGCTATTCCACTGAACGAAAACGGATTGCAGGCCGGGGCGGTGGTGGCCGGCACGCCGGAAAGCTCGGCGGTGGTCCGCGATTTGAATTGGACCGCCGACTTGCGCGCTGTCGGCGACGAAGGCTTCATCATCCGCTCGGTTCGGGTCGCCAGACAACCGGTGACTGTGATCGCCTCGAACGGCGAAATCGGCGCGCTCTATGGCGCGTTCCACTTCCTGCGCCTGATGCAAACCGGGCAGCAGGTTGACCGGCTGGCCATCACCGGGCGGCCCGCCCTTGAGCTTCGGGTGATGAACCACTGGGACAATCCCAACGGGACCATCGAGCGCGGTTATGCCGGACGCTCGTTGTGGCAATGGAATGAGTTGCCAGGCCAACTCAGCCCGCGCTACGCCGAATACGCGCGCGCCAATGCCTCCATCGGAATCAACGGCGCCGTCCTCAACAACGTCAATGCCGACGCGCACATTCTCTCGCCGGAGAATCTCCGCAAAATTGCCGCGCTGGCGGCGGTGTGGCGGCCCTACGGCGTGCGAGTGTACGTGTCGGCCAACTTCGCCGCGCCGGTGCAACTGGGACATCTGGCCACGGCCGATCCGCTGGAGCGGAGCGTGGCCGATTGGTGGAAGGCCAAGGCGGACGAGATTTACAGCCTCATACCCGATTTCGGCGGATTTCTGGTCAAGGCCAATTCCGAAGGCCAGCCCGGACCGAAGACCTACCGCCGCACTCACGCCGAGGGGGCCAACGTGCTGGCCGACGCGCTCGCCCCGCACCAAGGCAAGGTCTTCTGGCGGGCGTTCGTTTATGACGAGGACATTGATCCGGACCGGGCCAAGCGCGCCTACATTGAGTTCATGCGGCTGGACGGCCAATTCCGCCCGAACGTGGTGGTGCAGGTGAAGAACGGCCCGGTTGATTTTCAACCGCGCGAGCCGTTTCATCCGCTGTTTGGCGCGATGCAGAAGACCCCGGTCGTCGCCGAAATCCAGGCCACGCAGGAATATCTCGGCCAGGCGAAACATCTGGTTTATCTGGGCACGATGTGGAAGGAGTTTCTGGACTCGGACACGCGGGCCAAAGGCAGCGGCTCAACCGTCGCCAAAGTGCTGGCTGGAAAAGTTTATCCGGGCGGCCTGACGGGAATGGTCTCGGTGACCAATCCGGGATTGGACGCCAACTGGTGCGGGCATCATTTTTCGCAGTCCAACTGGTATGCCTTCGGACGGCTGGCCTGGGACCCGGAGTTGTCGGCCGAACGGATCGCGGACGAGTGGACGCGCATGACATTCACCAATGACGGCAAAACCGCGGCCGTCATCCGCGGCATGATGATGTCGTCGCGCGAAACTTTTGTCAACTACACGATGCCGCTGGGGCTGCACCACATGATCGGCGGCGACCATTACGCGCCGCAGCCCTGGAACAACCGGGCGTCGCGGGCGGATTGGACGGCCACTTATTATCATCAGGCTTCGGCGGAGGGCATCGGCTTTGACCGCACCAAGCACGGCGACCGCGCGGTCGAGCAGTACTTTCCGCCGGTGTGCGAGATGTTCGATGACATCAAGCAATGCCCGGAGAAATTTCTTCTGTGGTTTCACCGTTGCGCGTGGGATTACCGGATGAAGTCCGGGAAAACTCTGTGGGAGGAGCTTTGCGCCAAGTATGACGAAGGCGTGCGGCAGGCGGCGGCGCTGGAGAAGACATGGCAGTCCCTGGCCGGCAAGATTGACCCGCGGCGGCACGGGGAAGTGGCCGGGCGTCTGGCCATTCAAGTGGCGGATTCGGTGAAGTGGCGCGGGCAGATTCTCGATTACTTCGCCGGGATCAACAAACGCGCGGTCATTAGTCCACAGTCAAAACAAGTTTGAAGGGCGATTGTTTTATCATTCAAAGCAAAATTGGACCCCCAACTGAAGCCCGCGAAATGACGGTGAAATGAACAGGCGGAAAACCCAACCCCTCCCAGTCCGGTGGAGCGCTGCGAAAGCGGTGGTTGGAGACCTTTTTTGTTTCACCTTTTTGACGCCAGGCTGTTTTTACCGCGTTGGCTGGATGGTGTGTTGTCTCTCAAAATCTCCAAAACTGCCGTCTGCCGAGGTTTGAGGCCACACGGATCCATCGGCATAGCCGTAAGTTCGTTCCCAATAACCGTCTGGAGATTGGCGGGGAAATTTTTCGCGAAAAACAATGTTGCTGGGAAACTGAGATGCCAGTTCCGCGGACGTGGCACCGGGCACGAACTCAAAGGTGTTCAGCCAATTGGTCATATCGGCGCGAGTGGCGGTCAATCGTGTGACAAATTCCTCGTTAAAGTCTGTCGGGTAAGAGTTGTTATTGTTCGCGGCATACTGTCTCATGGCCAAGCTAAAAAATTTCGCCGAATTGGCGGTTTCTATCCTCTTCTTGTTGAACACTGCCTGTTCATGAGTTGGCATTTCCTGGACAAGGTGGGTGGTAAAGTCGCGAATCTGGCTTTCTTCATCGCGCAGCCTGGCAAGTTCGTTTGTGTTCTCTCGCAGCATACCAACCTCTCCGCGCAATCTTAACAACTCCCGATGTTCTCTATCTATCTTGGCCAGTTCTTCCGCCATGCCGGCCAGCCGGTTCGTCGCGGCATCGCGTTCCTTCTGCAATTGCTGGATTTGTTCGGCCAGGGGGGCTTGTTGTAGCTGAAGCGCCTTCACTTCGGCGCGGGCGTTGGCGATTTCCCTGGCTTCGTAGATTCCGAAGCCCAAAGTCGCGGTCATCGCGGCAGTCACGGCAATTTTTTGAATGGTAGTCATAACAATAATGGCAGTAGTGGCGGAGGTTCCAGAAATGGCGGCCGCGGCGGAAATGGTGGCGGCGAGTCCGGCGGGCGCGGCCTGGACGGCGTTGGCGGTCACAGCTCCCGCGACGGCGGCGGCGGTGAGAGTCACGCCTTGCCGGACGAAGTGGCGGCGGAGCTTGTCGAGGGCGCGGTTCACCCGCATTTTGGCCGCTTCCTCGCTTGTCTGCAAGGCCGCGCCCACCTCCTCGAAGCTCTTGTTCTTATAGAAACGCAGCACCAACGCATCGTGGTCTTTTCGGCCAAGCTGCTCCATCGCCGCCTCCAGCAGCGGAGCGACTTGCTGCCAGGTTTGGGATTCCGGTTCGTTCACCATGGACTCCATATTTGCCTCATGTTCATGTTGCTGGCGGCGGCGGCGTTTCCTCAGCGTGTCGGCGGCGACGTAACGCGCCGTGCGGCACAACCAGCCGGGCAATATGGCTTCATCCCCCAGCACACCCGCCTTGCGCGCAAGGATGATGAAGACGGCTTGGGCCGCTTCCTCGGCCAGATGCGGGTCGCGCAACCGCCGCAAGGCCACCGAATAAACCAGATTCACGTGGCGGGACACCAGTGCGGCAAAGGCTGCTTCGGAATGGGAGGCCGCGTATTCCCGCAGCAACCTGATGTCGTCATTCATATTCTCACCCATATATGGCCGCCCATTGGGAAAAGTAACAAATTTTTTTTGTGGTCCTTCCCGTTCGCGCAACCGTGGACTCCATGAATTGATGCGGCAACGTTCCATCAAAGAGGTGAGCCATGGTTTGCTTCTGTTCAATTCTGTTTTTTTGACCCCTCCTCTTCAAGCGATTCAACCCTTTGATTTCCAACGGGTTGCGCATATTCAAGCGCGCCCGCAGTTTTTTCTAAAAAATCGCTTGACGTTATTTACATTTGTAGATACTGTTCTACAAACTTAAATATAATTCCGCCATGTCCAAATCCAAAATCGAACTGACCGAAGCCGAATGGCGCATCATCAAGGCCGTCTGGGAAAACGAGCCGTGCGCCGCCCCCGACATCCAGGAAAAGCTTTTCCCCCAGACCCAGTGGGCCTATTCCACCGTCCGCACCTTGATGGACCGCATGGTCGGCAAAGGACTGCTCACCGCCGAGAAAATCCGCAACCTCACCTTCTTCCGCTCCGCCGTCACCCGGGAGCAGGCGCGCCGCGGCGAACTGGCCTACGCCCTCCAGCACGCTTTCGACGGCGCCATGGCCCCGATGTTCCAATGTATGCTGGACACGCACAAGCTGGACGCGGAGGAATTGTCCGAGTTGGAGGAACTGATCAAGGCCAGGAAACGAAGCGCCAAAAAATAGCCCTTTGCTGGCGCATCTTACCCAAAGGAAACCAACATGAACTCCTTCGTTGAAATCCTGAACGGCCTGGGCGCGCAGTTTCTGCGCTTCGCTTGGCCGATGCTGTGGCAATCGAGCCTGCTTATCGCCCTCCTCTTCGCCCTTGATTTCGCCTTGCGCAAACGGGTCCGGGCCACGGTGCGTTACGCGCTTTGGATGCTGGTTCTGGTCAAGCTGGTTTTGCCGGCCTCCCTTTCCCTGCCGACCGGTGTGGGGTATTGGGTGCCGGCTCCGCGATCGCTGGCGATGGAAGAGGCGATGGCTCCGCCCATGCTGGCGCATTACGAAAATGCGCGTCCGTTCACGCCGCCGACTGCCACCCGTCCGCTGAAAAATGTCGCCGCCGTCCAGCGCACGGTTCCACTTCCAGCCCTGACATGGCCGGGCATCGTCGGGGCCGGATGGTTCAGTTGTGTCGCCGTGTTGAGCATGATCTTTCTCCTGCGGGCAGGACAGGCGCGGCGCATCGCCGCCCGCGCGTCCGCGACCGATGATTTTTCCGAACTGCTTTGCGCCTGCGTCCGGAAGATGCGCGTGCGGGCCGGCGTCTCTCTGCGATTGAGCGATGCTGTCAACACACCGGCGGTGTGCGGGGTCTTTCGCCCGGTCATCCTGCTGCCCAAGGCGCTGGCCGGAAAATTGGACGCGCCGCAAATGCGCGCCGTCTTGCTGCATGAACTGGCGCACATTCGGCGGGGGGATTTGTGGCTGGGCCACCTGCAAGCCGCGCTTCAGATTTTCTATTTTTACAACCCGCTTCTTTGGCTGGGCAACGCCGCCATCCGCCGCGCGCGGGAGGAGGCCGTGGATGAATTGGTGCTGGTGGCGATGGCCGAGGAGGCGGCGGTTTATCCGGAGACGCTGCTCAACGTGGCCAAGTTCACCCTGCAAGCGCCGCGGCTGGCCTTTGGCTTCGCCGGCATACTGGAAGGCAAGAGCACGCTGGGGGCGCGCCTTCGGCTGATGCTCCAGCGCCCCTGGCCGACCAGTGCCAAACTCGGCATTCCCGCCGCGCTGGCCCTGTTGATTCTCGCCCTGGTCCTGCTGCCGATGGGTTACGCCGGGAAAATGCCTTCTTACCAGGGCAAGACGGCCGAAGAGTGGCTCAACCAGATGAATTTCGCCGAGAATCTGGATGACAAGGTAAATGTGGAGGGAATTCATGCCTTCAAGCAAATGGGCAACAAGGCCGTGCCGTTTTTGCGCAAAGCACTCGTCCAGACCCTCCAGACCAACATGTCAGCCACAGGCAAAGGACGGCAGATAATACCCGGCTCGGGCATAGGACGGCCAAGGATGCGCGATGGGCGGGAATATGCGGCTTTCGTTCTGGAACGGATGGGGCCGGTCGCCGCGCCCGCCGTACCGGAGCTTCGAGCCGCTCTCGAGGGAGGGAACATTGATGTTGCCGACCGTGCCGCTGCGGCCTTGGGCGCCATTGGGCCTCACGCGCGGGCGGCCTTACCGGCGCTATTCGCAGCATTGCAGTCAGGCAATTGCTTTGCGGGCCAGGCTTTGGTGGAGATTGATCCTGATAATCCTGCGCTGGTGCCGGCACTCATCGAGATTGTGCAGAACCCTCCGCCGCGTTCCAGTTGCCAGCCAGCGGTGGAGGCGGCGGTCGCGTTGAAGAACTTGGGTCCCCGGGCCAAGGCGGCGGTGCCGGCGTTGCGGCAGATGCTCGCCCAACCAAACGGTCCTGCGAATCCAGGCGAGGTGTCCTTTGATGCGCGCATTTTTGCGGCATTGGCGCTCCAGAAGATTGCTCCCGACCAACCGGAACTCGCCGCTGAAATCAACGCGGCCCGGCACCCGCCTCCCGGCCCGTTGCCGGACATCAACCAACTTCTCGATGACGCGGAAAAGGCGGATCCCAATGGCCGCAGCTCCGAAAGTCTTGGATATGCACTTAACAAACTGGGCGGCGCGGTTGGGACGCTGCGTTTCGGCGGTTCGCCTGTTCCCGAGGCCATGATGCGGGACAGGATTCTGCCATTATTTGCGCGGGCACTGGATGGTTCGGACACGCACGAATTCGGCGACGTCTTTGGCGGAATGATCGGATTAGGCCGGGCGGCCGCTCCTCTTTTGCCAAGAGTAATCGCCTTCTTGGGAACGAACGATTCCAGCGCGCGGTTGAACGGCATCTGTCTGCTGGGCAACATCGCTCCTGGAGATATGGCAACGCTGCCGACCCTCGTCCAATTGCTCAATGATGTGGACGACCCGGTCCGGCAAAACGCTTGCTCCGTTTTGACGCATTTCGGTCCCGAAGCAAAAGCCGCAATACCCGGCCTCCACCGATGCCTCAAGGAAAATGACATTTGGATCCAGTTCAACGCGGCACTGGCTTTATGGCACATCGCCAAAGAGCCGCCCTCCATCCCCCTTTTGAAAACGGCCATCAGCCTGGATGAAAACGGAGACTACGTTCCGTTGCGCATCTTGGAGATGCTGGGCGGATTGAGCGAACAGTCCGCCGTAACCAAGTCCATCATCCGTCAACTCGCCCAACACTCGAATGCCGAAGTGCGGACCAACGCGCTCGCTTTGCTGGAAAAGATCGGCGAAAAATAGAACGACCCCTGAACTCCAACACTCCAACACTCCATCGCTCCAATACCCCGCTCCCGCTCCCCTTCGTTTTCCTCAACGTCGCCATGAGCGCGGACGGGAAGATTGCGCCCGCCAGCCGCCGCTTCGCCCCGTTCGGCAGCGCGCGCGACCGGCGGCACCTGCTGGAATTGCGCGCCACCGCCGACGCCGTGATGTGCGGCGCGCGCACCGCGGATTCCTTCCCTGTCAACCTGGGGCCGGGGCCTGTCAATTACCGCCGCCTCCGCCGCAAACGCGGCCTGGCGGAATACAATCTGCGCGTCATCGTCAGCGGAACCGGCACCCTTGACCCCGACGCCGAAATTTTCCGGCACCGCTTTTCCCCGGTCCTGGTTCTCACCACCGCCCGAATTTCGCCGGCCAGATTGCGCCGCCTTCGCGCCGTGGCTGACGAAGTCAAGATCTTTGGACGGCGCAACCTCAATCTCCCCGCCGCCTTGCGCTGGCTGAAAAAGAAGTGGGGGGTGAAAAGGCTGCTCTGCGAAGGTGGCGGCGAACTCAACGCCGCTCTTTTCCAGGCCGGGCTTGTCAAGGAAATCCATCTGACCGTGTGCCCCTTCATTTTTGGCGGGCGGACGGCGCCGACGCTGGCCGATGGCGCCGGCGTCCGGCATCTGGCCGGGGCGGCGCATTGGCAAATCCGCTTGTGTCGGCGGGTTGGGGCGGAATTATTCCTGGTCTTTGCCGCGCCGGAGTGAAAAGAAGCGGGCTGCCTGGGAATAAGCGTCGGACCAACGGGCTTCTCAGAACCGGTTCCCCAAAGCCACCTCCTATAGCTTTAACCGGTTCTAAGAAACTCCCCCCAGGCAGCCCGACGAAAAGGTGAGCGTAATTTGTGCCAACCGTTCCGGCGTCGGCGGAAGGCGCATTGAAATGAGCGATTCAGGCTGGCAAAACGGGATAAACTCATGGCAAGCAGCCCCCGCCCAGATGCCGGCCATGCGTGAAAAAAACGCGCAATGCGTGAAAAGTGCGTGCGCCGGCCGGCAACGGAAGGGGGGAAATCTTCCGCAAAAGCCTTCTTTGGCGGGTATTTCAACGCCCGGCTGGCCCGCCACCGCGGTTTTTCACTATGGCACGGATTAGGCTTTTATATCTGGTGCAGATTGAGAGGTCGTTTGGATTGGAAGAGCCAAAAAACGCCGAGGAAAAATAAATGGGGACGGGGAAGGGAGCGGGACAGAGCAACTTGGGGGTGGGGACACGATTTGAGCATGAGAATTGAACAGACCGCTCTTCCGCCAAACGGCCTCTCTTTCTTTGCCATCATGAGCGCTGACGGGCGAGGAACATTGCAAGGTGAGAATCTGGATGCGTCATCCCAATTCACCCCCTCGCTATATTCTTTATGGACATGGGAGAAAAGCCGCTTATATATTTATAGCTTTAAATTGGACATAAAACCGAACCGAAGACAATCGTGGCCGCAAAAGACGACTATTTAGTGGATTTGCTGGTGGATATGGGGCTGGTAAAAGCCGAGCAGCTTGGCCCCTTGCGCGAGGAGGCGGAGGCCAACTCCGAGGGGCTGTTGGACCTGCTGTTGTCCCGCAAAATAGTCACGCCCGCCGACGTCGCCCAGGCCAAGGCCTCCCATTTCGGCTACGAATTTGTTACCCTCAGCAACATGCGCCTGCCCGATGACGTGATCGCCTCCATCCCGCGTCACGTGGCCAAGCGCTACCGGGCCGTGCCGGTTTCCAAACACAATAATTCCATCGCCGTGGCCCTGGCCGATCCCTCCGATCTGGATGCCATTGACAGTCTGCAGCGGATGGTCAATTCCGAAATCGAATTGCGCGTGGCGACCGAAGAGGACATCGAAGCCGCGCTCAACCGTTACTATGGCGCGGCCGACGATTCGGTTTCCAACATGATCCAGGAAATCACCGAGGGCGAGGTGGACGCTGGCGTGATCAAGAAGCAGATCGGCGATGACGGGGCCACCGTTGAGGCCGACGCCCCCATCATCAAGCTGGTCAACATGCTCATCGTCGAAGCGTTCCGCGCGCGGGCCTCCGACATCCATCTGGAACCGCTCTCCAAGACCTTCCGCGTCCGTTACCGCATTGACGGGATGCTGCACGAAATGAAAAGCCCGCCCAAGAGGTTGCAGGCGGCCATCATCAGCCGCATCAAGATACAGTCCGCCATGTCCATTGCCGAACGGCGCATCCCGCAGGACGGGCGCATCCAGACCTCGGTGGGCGGCAAGCTGATTGACCTGCGCGTCTCCTGCATCCCGACCAACCACGGGGAAAGCATTGTCATGCGTATTTTGGACAAGGAGGGATTGCGGCTGGGGCTGCCGGAACTGGGTTTTTTCACCGATGACCAGCAGACTTTCGAGCGTTTGATCGGCCTGCCCGACGGCATCCTGCTGGTGACCGGCCCGACCGGCTCGGGCAAGACGACCACGCTGTATTCCTGTTTGAATTTCATCAACCGGCCGGACCGCAAGATCATTACGGTGGAGGACCCGGTGGAATACCTGCTGTCCGGCATCAACCAGGTGCAGGTCAGCGAAACGATCGGGCTGACCTTCGCCATGGCCTTGCGCTCCATGTTGCGCCAGGCGCCCAACGTCATCATGCTGGGGGAAATACGCGACGTGGAAACCGCCACCATCGCCATCAACGCCTCCCTGACCGGGCACCTGGTCTTCTCCACCCTGCACACCAACGATGCGCCCAGCGCCGTCACCCGTTTGATTGATATTGGCGTCAAGCCCTTCCTGGTCGCCTCGTCCGTCCGCGCCTTGATGGCCCAGCGGCTGGTGCGCAAGGTCTGCAAACGCTGCACCACCCCCTATACCCTGACCGACACCGAGGTTCACGGACTGAACCTGGATGCCAGCCAGTTGGCCGGGGCCAACTGCATGCAGGGCAAGGGTTGCGGCGATTGCAACAAGACCGGCTATCGCGGCCGGTTTGGCATTTTTGAGATATTTGTCCTGGATGACGAGGCCCGTAAGTTGATTTATGAGAGGGTGTCCTCCTCGGTCTTGCGCGCCCGCGCCCGCGAAATGGGGATGCGCACCTTGCGCGAGGACGGCGCGCGCAAAGTCCTGGCCGGCCTGACCACTGCCGATGAAGTGATCCGCGCCACCACGGGTGATGCCGACTAAAATGGATGGAAAACAAGACAGAGTAATTTAAGGAACTGCATCCGGTATGTATTCAATGGCTGATCTATTGCAATTGGTGGTGCAGGAGGGCGCCTCCGATCTGCACATCCGCACCCAAATTCCTCCGGTCATCCGGGTGCATGGGGTGCTGCACCGCGTGGACGGGCCGCCCATGAAGCCCGAGGACGTGGAGGAACTGATGCGCAGCATCACCTCCGAAGACCACATCCAGCAGGTGCGGGAGAAAGGCGGCGCGGATTTTGGATTTGCCTTCGGCGAAGTGGCCCGCTTTCGCGTCAGCGTGTTCAAGACGAAGGGGGAATTCGGCCTGGTCCTGCGGCAGATTCCCACCCTGCTTTTGACACTGGAGCAAATCGGCCTGCCCGTCCATACCGTCAACGCCCTGCTGCGCAAGCCGCGCGGCTTGATCCTGGTGACCGGGCCGACCGGTTCGGGCAAGACCACCACTCTGGCTTCGATGATCAACATCATCAACGAGACGCGCGACGACGCCCACATCATCACGGTGGAGGACCCCATCGAGTATTATCACAAACACAAGAGGGCGGTCGTCACCCAGCGCGAGGTGCATATTGATGTCCCCAGCTTTGCCGAGTCCTTGCGCCGCGCCCTGCGGCAGGACCCCGACGTGGTGCTGGTGGGCGAGCTGCGCGACCTGGAAACGATGGAAGCGGCCATCACGGCGGCGGAAACCGGGCACCTGGTCTTCGCCACCTTGCATACCACCGGAGCGGCCAAGACCATTGACCGGCTGGTCAATGCCTTCCCCATGCAACAGCAGGAAACCATCCGCATCCAGCTTTCCACCGTGTTGCAGGCGGTCATCTCGCAACTGCTGCTGCCGCGCTGCGACAAGCCGGGGCGCGTGGCCGCCTACGAAATCATGATCAACACCCCCGGCATCCAGGCCCTTATCCGTGACAACAAAACATTCCGCATCAATTCCGACATCCAGACCGGCGGCAAGTGGGGCATGGTCACCCTCGACGGCTACCTGATGGAATTGCACATGAAGGGCCTGATTTCGCGCGAGGAGGTCGTCACCAAGTCGCAGGACCCAACCACCATCGTGCAGAAACTGGCCGAGTGGGAAGCCGCCCAGGCCGAGGCCGCCGCCCGGCGCGCAGGAGAGCAGCAATGAACCCCAAGTCCGAACCCATCTCCAGCCCGCTGTTGAATCTCATTCGCGACCGGCACCTGCTGGACGACCTGCAACTGGACGAGGTCAAGGAGGAGCACAACCGCACGGGCAAGCCCATCGAGGAAATCCTGAGCGATTTCGGATTGATTGACACGGAAACGCGGCTCCAGATCATCGCCACCCACCTTGGCACCGAAGTCGTGCAACTGGGCGGCAAGGAGCTGCCTGCCGAGGTCATCGCGGCCATTCCGGCAGACACGGCCCGCAATTACAAGTGCCTGCCGCTTGCGGTCTTTGACTCCAGCATCCAACTGGCGCTGGCCGATCCCCTCAACCAGCCCATGGTGGATGAATTGGGCTATTTGATTCGCAAGGAAATCATTCCCGTGGTGGCCGATCCGAAGGACATCGAGGCGGCCATCGGGCACTACTACGGCGAGATGCAAACGGACGTCGGCCAGCTCCTCAAGGAGTTGGGGAGCAACGAGGACATGGCTCGCGACGTGGCCGCCGCCGAAGCGGCCGGCGGAGCGCAGGACCTGGCCAATCTGGCCGGCGAAACGCCCATCATCAAATTTGTCAGCCTGGTGCTTTCGCAGGCGGTGGCGGACCGGGCCAGTGACATTCATTTCGAACCGTTCGAGGACGAATTCAAGATTCGTTACCGCGTGGACGGCGCGCTTTACGAAATGTCCCCGCCGCCCAAGACCCTGGCCCTGCCGGTGATCTCCCGCCTGAAGGTCATGGCGAACCTGGATATTTCCGAGCGCCGCCTGCCCCAGGACGGTCGCATCGCCATCACGGTCAATGGCCGGAAGATTGATTTGCGCATTTCCACCCTGCCGACCCAGTTCGGCGAATCGGTGGTGTTGCGCGTCCTGGATCGGGCCGCGGTCAATCTGGACATCAAGACCCTTGGCCTGCCCAAGGCGACCCACGATTACCTCAACGAGGCCCTCTTGCGGCCCAACGGCATCCTGATCGTCACCGGGCCAACCGGCTCGGGCAAGACCACCACGCTTTATTCCTGCCTCCAGCAAGTCAACGCGATTGACAGCAAGCTGCTGACGGTGGAGGACCCGGTTGAATATGACATGGAGGGCATCATGCAGGTCGCGGTCAATGAACCGGTCGGCATGACCTTCAGCCGCGCGTTGCGCGCCTTCCTGCGGCAGGACCCGGACATCATCATGCTGGGGGAAATGCGCGATTTGGAGACTTCGCAAATCGCCATTCAGGCGTCGCTCACCGGGCACCTGGTCCTGACGACGCTCCACACCAACGACTCGGCCGGCGCCGTCACCCGTTTGATAGACATGGGAGTGGAGCCGTTCCTGATTTCTTCCACCCTCATGGCCGTGCTGGCCCAGCGGCTGGTTCGCACCATCTGCAAAAAGTGCCGCACGCCATTCGAGCCGACCGAGAACCAGCTTTCCCTCCTGAACCTCTCGCCGCATGACATCGGGGAGAAGGTCTTTTACTACGGGCGGGGTTGCGCCGCGTGCAATGACACCGGTTACAGGGGCCGCCGGGGCATTTTCGAGTTGCTCCCCGCCTCCGACCCGATCCGGTTGCTCATCAACGAGCGCGCCCCCACGGTGGTCATTCGTCAAAAGGCCGTCGAATTGGGCATGGTGACGCTGCGCGAAGATGGCCTGCGCGGCATTTTCGACGGAGAAACCACGATCGAAGAAGTCGTCAAATATACTTGATTTATGCCAAAGTTTAATTATGTGGCCATGGATGCCCGCGGCCAGCGAACCAAGGGCACGCTCGAAGTCGCCAAACAGGGTGATGCCCTCGACCGCATCCGGGACATGGGCTTGTTCCCCACCGACGTGGTGGAGGACAAGGGCGGCGGCAAAACGGCCGAGGCCGGCTCCAAAAAGTCCGGCAAGAAAAGCGGCGGAAAAGGCGGCGCCCTTAATTTTGAAATCAAAATCCCCGGGTTGAGCGGCCGGGTCAAATCCAAGATTCTGACCACCTTCACCCGGCAACTATCCACCCTGGTGCAGGCCGGTTTGCCGCTGTTGCGCGGACTGCGCGTGCTGCAAAAGCAGGAAAAAAACGTCACCCTCCGCAACATCCTGGGCGAATTGGGCACGGCCATCGAAGGGGGCAGCACCTTCTCCGAGGCGCTGGCCCAGCATCCCAAAGTCTTCAACCGTCTCTTTGTCAACATGGTCAAGGCGGGTGAAATCGGCGGCGTGCTGGAAGTCGTTCTCCGGCGCCTTTCCGAATTCATGGAAAAGGCCCAGAAGATCAAAGGCAAGGTCATTGCCGCCATGTTCTACCCGTGCGCCGTCATCACCGTCGCCACCGGCATCATGGCCATCCTCATGATCATCGTCATCCCCAAATTCAAGGATGTCTTTTCCGGCACCCTGACCAACGGCAAGACGCTTCCCCAATTCACCCTGATTGTTCTTGGTATCAGCGACGCCATCCGGCTCCACATTGTCCGTACGCTCATCATCCTCGTCATTGTTTTCATCCTCTTCCAATTTGCCATCCACACCAAGGTGGGTCGCCGCCTCTTCGACCTGCTCAAGCTCAAAATGCCCGTCCTGGGGCCGGTCATCAACAAGGTTGCCATTTCCCGTTTCACCCGCACCTTGGGCACCTTGGTCAGCAGCGGCGTCCCCATTCTTCAAGCCCTGACCATCGTGAAGGAAACTTCCGGCAACGTCGTCATCTCCCAGGCCGTGGCCGACGTCCATGAAAGCGTCAAGGAAGGCGAAACCATCACCGCCCCCCTGGAGGCCTCCCGCGTCTTCCCTCCCATGGTCGTCAGCATGGTGGATGTCGGCGAACAAACCGGCGCCCTGCCCGAAATGTTGATGAAAATCGCCGACAGCTACGACGAAGAGGTGGACAACGCCGTCGCCTCCATGACCTCCCTCCTGGAACCGATCATGATCGTCTTCCTCGCTGTCATCGTCGGCAGCATCGTCATCGCCATGTTCCTGCCGCTCATTGACCTGATGAACACCGTCGGCGGCGATGAAAGCAGCGGGGCCGCTGGTGGCGCCGGTGCCGAGTTGAAAGGCGATTAGAGCAACAAGCCGTGAACTTCCATCTGAATGGAAATTCTTGAAGGCAAGCCCTTGACATTTTTCAAATCATGTTGTATCTACAATGTAGATACATTGCATGGCCTTTTGAATTACAAGATATGGACTTTGACTGGAACAACCCGCCGTTCAATTTAGATCCCTCATTATCTTTGGGGCTGATCGAAGAATCGTTTGAAGACCCTTTCGCGGTTCAGCTCCTTCCCGATTCGCCCAGATTCGAAAAACAGGCGCGCTTCTTCAATCTGGGTGTCGCCGCCGGCGGGCAGGGCATTTTCACGGTCTATCGCACCAATGGCAAGCAGGCCCGCGTCATATTCGCCCGTCCATTCGAGCCGGAAGAAAAGTATCTTTACCAGCGCCGGCTCTCCCAATCCCTCGCCCAATAACCCATGAACGCCATCGCCAACTGGGAAGATGTCCCTCTCTTCGACCGCGAAGAGGCGGAGGCCGCCTTTTGGGCGCACAACCGCATCGAGGTCCGCCTCATGGAGCGCTCCGTGGTCGCCGCCAGCGAGGCGGCCGACTCCGTCAGCATCACCTTGCGCATGGACCCGCGCATGCTGACCCGCATCAAGCGCGTTGCCCGCTCCCGCTTTCTCAACTATCAGAGCATGATGAAACAGTGGTTGAGCGAAAGAATGGAACAGGAATTGCGCGAGCAAAGGGTGGATGCCCGATCCGAAAGCGGAATGTCATGAAAACAGCCAGGCTTAAATCTTGGGTGGCAGGGCGCGCACTCCATGCGCGCCGCGGCGGGCCTGCGCTGTCGCCAAGGCTATGGCGCATGCTGAGGACTGCCCGCCCGGCCTTCCTCAACCGGTCCGCCTTCACCCTGATCGAATTGCTGACGGTCATCGCCATCATCGGCATCATCGCCGCCATGGTCACCGGCCTGAGCGGCCTGGCCGCCCGCAAGAAGCATGACGCCGTGGTCAACGCCATGAAAAACAAACTCATGCTCTGCATCGCCAGTTACCAGTCCAAAACGGGCTTCTTTCCGCCGGACAACATCACCAACGTCCTTTGTCTTCCCGGCACCGCAAATTATGAAATTTCCACCGGCCAGAATCCTCTGCTCTACGAACTCACGGGCGCCCCGGTCACCAATGAAAGCTTCATTGCCTACGACGGCACGGTCATCCCGGGCGCAGCTTTCACCGCCGCCTATGGGCGCGGCGGCATCGCCAATTCCATTCCCGACGAAACGCGCTCCTATTACCAGCCGCTCCCCGGCCCCAACGACTACGCGATTGTGCCCAACGTGGTTCTGACCAACGGCTTGAAACAACTCGTCGTGCCGGTCCCTCTCACCGGCGCGGCCAACGAAGTCAATTTGTGGCATTACGACTCCTCCTCCACCAATCGCCACAACTCCTCCACCTACGACCTTTGGGCCGAATACTCCGCCGGCAAGGACAGCTCGGGCAAATTCATCTACATTACCAACGGCAACTGGTAACTCCCATGAACACCACGCCCCTCAACTCCCGTCCAGCCTCAAGACGCCTGTGCGTTCTGTGGCGCGACCACTGCTGGTCCCAGCATATTAATCTAAAAAGAAAAGACCTTTGCCCGCAGATGACGCGGATGCACGCAGATAATGTATGCAGAGTTGCTCTTCTTCCACATCTGCGTGCATCTGCGTCATCTGCGGGCAATTCCGGATTCGGTTGCGGTGGGCCGCGCTGGGAAATCCGTGGTTCAATTCAGAACTTCCGCCGCGCTTTCACGATTTTGGAAATGCTCATCGTCGTCGCCATCATCGGATTCCTGGCCGCCGTCGCCCTGCCGCATCTTCCCGGCATGACGCGCGCCAACTCCATGACGACCGCCGTCCAGCAAATGCTGGGCGATTGCGCGCTGGCCCGTCAACTGGCCATGTCCCGCCGCAGCACCGTCTATATGGTTTTTGCTCCGCCATATTCCGGGCAACTCAGCCAGCCCGTCAACCAGACCAACAGCTTCAACAACCTGATGGCCCATCAATACGGCGCCTACGCCCTGGTCAGCAAGCGCAGCGTCGGCGACCAGCCCGGCCAGTCGCATCCCCTATACTTGACGGAATGGAAGCCGCTGCCCGACGGCGTCTTCATCGCCCCATGGAAGTTCCCCGGTCCAAACACGGGGGCGGCGGTGACGGTGGTTTCCACCAACACCTTGACCGGCGTGACCAATCCGTTTGTGATTTACCCGTTCGCGCAGGATCAGTTTCCGTTTCCCGCGGCGGATGCGGTTCCCGCCAATGGCATTGTCCCGTCATTGCCGTACATCGGCTTCAGCCCGCTCGGCCAGTTGACGACCAACGGCGACGAATACATCCCGCTGGACCGCGGGCACGTCCAGTACCTGGCTGGCCTCTCCAAGTCCACCTTTCCAGCGACCCCGATTGAAACTCCCGCCGGCAACGCCGTCAACAACTGCAACATCATCCATATTGATTGGCTGACGGCCCGGGCCAAAATCGAACGCAACCAGCAACGATGAAAACGCGCCCCGTCCAGTTCAATCGTGAATTCGCGCTCAACGCGCTCCCCATCGCCTTCCGGGGGAGCGCGACCGTCCCGGTCGCCCCCGTCGGCGTCCCGCCGGCGGATCTTCCTGCTCCCGCCCACCCCCGCAGCCGGCGCGCCTTCACCATGATTGAAATCGCCATCGCTCTTGGCGTGATCGGGTTTGCCCTGGTCGCCATCATCGGCATCTTGCCCGCCGGACTCACCGTCCAGCGGGAGGCGCACCAGGACAACATCATCGGCCAGGACGGCCCGTTTTTCCTGGAAGCCATCCGCCGCGGCGGCCCGGCCGTGGGCCTCGGCGCCAGCACCAGCTTCGATTTCCTGACCAATTACGTGGACTACATCGCCATCACAAATAGCGGGAGCACAACTGCGCTCATATACACCAATGATCCCAAATCCGCCAACTACCTCAGTAATGGCGCGATGATCCTCGGCCTGCTCACCACGCCGGAATTTTATGGCAACAGCACCAATTTCGTGACCGCCCGAATCCGGGGCTTGACCGGCGCGGCCACCGAGCAAAGCGGTTCCAACGCCTTGACATCGTTCCGCTATTTCATGAACGTCGAGATCGCCCCTTTCAATTCCATTTCGCCCGATTCCGTCAATTACGAGGGCTACAATCCGACCAATGACCCTTTTGATTACGGCATTCGCTTTGAGCGCGCCTCGGAAGCCTCCAATCTTGTCAACAATCTCTACGAAGTCCGTCTCAAGTTTAGCTGGCCCGTCCGGCCCAATAACACGGCGGGGCCGAATCGCCAGGCCTATCGCAGCCTGGTTTCCTCGCACCTGGCCTTTCTCACCAATGGTTCGAGCCTCTATTGGTTCTTCCAGCCCAACAACTACGCCAACATCCTCCCCGGCCCGTGAAAACCAAACGCAATATGTCAATCAAGGTTGTTCCGGGAATGGTAGGGCGGGCAGTCCTCTGCCCGCCGCACGAAGGTAGTGCTATGTTGATTTCGCTGCCAATGGCTGACGGCGGGCAGTCCCGACTTGTCGGGAGCCCTGCCCAAGATGACCGGCGCATCACACGGCGTTCTCACGATTATTCCCTTGACAATCATTCCCCTGACTTCTCTCCCGGCTATCAATCCGCAGCTTGCTGCGCCGTCTTGCCGCGCCGTAGCTCGGCGAAGGCGGGAGCCTGGCGAAGGCGGGTCCGCCATTGCCGCGCCCTCACCGTCCTGGAAATGCTCGTTTCCACCACCTGCCTGGTCTTCATCGTCCTGGGCCTGACCGCCATGTTCGTCGAGACCCAGCGCGCCTTCAAAGCGGGCGTCAAACAAAACACCATGGCCGACGCCGGCCAGACCATTATTGACATGGTGTCGGCCGATCTGGCCCAGGCCTCCGACGCTCAAAATCTCTTCATCACAAACCTTTACTGGGGCTGCACGTCGGCGAATACCAGTTACAATTATCAGGACCTCCCGGCCAACATCTATCGCACCAACCAATTGCAGCAGATTTTCCTGCTCGTCCATACCAACACCCAGTGGCTCGGCGTTGGGTATGCCATCAGCAACTACGCCGGAACCGGCGCCGGCACATTGTACAGTTACCTGGACGTGACCAATGATCCGATCCCGAACAATTGCCTTTGCAGCAACTTCCTCCTGCGTGTTCAGACCTTTCCGTCCGGCTATTTCCACCGCGTGGCGGACGGCGTGGTTCATTTGAAACTCCGCGCCTTCGACCAGTACGGAAACGAAAATGTGTGGGAACAGGCGCAGGATTTCGCCCTGGGCGGCACCAATTTCTATCCGGCGAGCGCCTACTCGAATTCCCTTGGAGTCTTGATGCCGCCGGCCGGTCTGCCCGCTGCCGTGCAATTGGAAGTCGGCATCCTGGAGCCGGAAGCTTATGAACAACTGCGGGCCTTGCCTGCCGGCGCGGTCCAGCGGAACTTCCTGTCTGCCGCCGGCGGAAAAATCCAAATCTACCGCCAGAACATTCCCATTGCCGGGGCCATCCGATGAACACCCGCGTCCACATGAAACATCTTCAACAGAATGAAACGAAGGAAACAAAGATGGAAGGAGCCTCGGCTTCGTTCTCTTCGTTGCCTTCTGTTCAAATGCGCAATCCCTTGGGCTCATTGGAAGTGTCAAATTCCTCACCCTCGCGCGCGCTCCGGCCAATCCGCAATCCGCAATCCGCAATCCGCAATCCCTCGGGCATCGCCCTGGTCATCACCTTGCTCATGCTCTCGGTCATCACCTTCCTGGCCGTGGCCTTCCTCGTGTTGACCCGCACCCACCGCGACTCCGTCACCAACACCCTCGACGTGGAAGCCGCCAGGGCCATGAGCGAGGCCGCCCAGGCCCGCGCCCAGTCGGAAATCGTCGCGCACCTCATGGCTCACCACGATCTCTTCAACTTTGACTACAGCGCCTCGCACAACTTCATCAATCCCGCTGGTTTCGTCAAAGGCGTGGCCTGGCCGACCAACGTCAATTACGATTATGACTCCACCGGCGCCGCGATGAGTCCAATCAACAACAACGGCCGGGACTGGGCGCAGAACATCGCCAATCTCTGGTACGATCCCCGCCCGCCCGTCTTCATCCGGACCAACGCCAACCTGAATCTCCCCGCCGACTTCCGGTTCTGGGTTGACCTCAATCGCAATGGCAGGTTTGAAACCAACGGCTTTCTGCCGTATATTCAAAAAAATGGTCAGCCGACCAACTTCGATTACTCCTTCAATGGCGAACCGGAGTGGATTGGAGAGTTGCAATACCCGGAATATCACCATTCCGCCACCAACCGCTTTATTGGCCGCTACGCCTACCTCGTCCTGCCCATCGGCAAGACGCTCGATCTCAACTATATTCACAATTACTCCAAGAGCCTCGCCAGCGGTACAAGTATGCCGGTGCCGGACGGCCCGGCGCTGGACGGATTTATCCGCGACCAGGGCGTCGGTTCATGGGAATTGAATCTCGCGGCCTACCTTTGCGATCTGAACCAAAATACTTATCCCCTCCCGGCCGCCTACAAAAGTTACAGCCTGTCGAGTGCTCGCAACGTGGGCTACGCTTTTGACGATGCCTATTCCTTCCTGCGTTTCAGGTACAACGCCAACTATGGCGCGCCTTATCCGTTGAGTCTGGCCTCGTTCTTCCCGGCTATCCCCCCGGCGAGTTACACACCGAACTACCTCTCGGACGGCATTGATGAATACGGCACCGCGAGCTTCTCCTTCTACCCATCCACCGCCGCTCCTTGGCCCGGCAGCTATGCCACCAATTATTTCTACAACATCCAGGATATTTTCGACATCACAAAAAGCTCGCTGACCAATGTCAACCGGTTGCTCTCCGCCGGAGCTAAGAACGATTCCTACGACCGCTACACCTTTCAGCGCCTCCTCGCCACCATCGGCACCGGCTCCGCCCCCGAACTCCAGACCTTCGTCTATGGCGATGTCACCACCACCAATCCCGCCGTCCAGCCTCCGACCGTTCCGCGCCCCAAGGTCAACATCAATTACGACAACAGCTATCAAATCACCAACGGCCTGAACACCTCTCCGTCTGTTCTGTCTCCCTGGTCCAGCAACGCGGCCGGCCCGCTCGCCTTCTTCACCAACGCCGCCGAGAGCCTCCTCCGCTCCCAGAATTTTCGCATCACCAATTACGACAACCTCGGCAACATCATCCAGACCAACCCGCTGTCTTACATCCATTTCGGCCTCACCAACATACCGGTCTATAACTCCCTCAATCCGAGCATCCGTTACACCGAACAACTGCATCGCATGCTCCAAGTTGCCGCCAACATTTACGACGCCACCAGGTCCGACGCCGTCGTTTCCAACGGCGTGCTCCCTCACCCGTCGGTCTTCCGTCCGCTTTTCTATACCACGAACTATGGAAAAACCAATCAGGTCCTCTATATCGTCGGCTACACTCAGGTGACCAATGACGCCGGCAACCGAATCGCCAACATGCTCCCCCCGGAAGGAGGCATAAATCGGGGGATTGGTCTTAAGCCTCCCTGGGATACGACCATCGGTACCAATGACAATGTATGGGGCATTCCCTGGGTGGTCGGCGCCGTCAAGGGACTGCCCGCCTTCGACCGCTACGTCTCCGGCACCTCCTGGATGATCACGCGCAAACTCCTCTTCACGAGGTATCAGGCGGGGACAAGCACCGGCGCTAATGGCAATTATACCAATGGCATCACGTCAAAGCCTCCGCAGTTTACCAACCAGTTCTTTATCATGTCCATTTCCAATACCTGCGGGATGGATGCTTGGAACAGCTATACCAACACTATCGCGACTACCAACCTGCGGGTCTTCGCCACAAATTTTGTGACGGTGACATTGAACAACAACGCCCCTGTAAATCCGCGGGCTTATGTTTTTTCTTTCAGCAATGCCTTCGCAGGCCCCATCTCCAACAATTTTTGGCGGGGTTTTAGTTTTAGCAGTCGCGCTATCAATCCATTCATGTCAAACGCCATGCTGGCTTATCTGCAAACAAATCCGGTTCCTCTCCCGCAGGCATATTTCTCGCAGTCCGTCAACGGGCTCCTTCCGATTTCCGCCAACATGAGCACCACCAATTTCAATCTTGGCCAGTTGATCACAACTAATGGCGGTTTCCAGTCCTATGATTTAACGCAAACCACCTGGCCTTTTTACAATTGGACTCTTTCTGTCACCAACGTCGTCATGTATGCTCTTGTGGATGCGGTGACAGGCCAGGCCTACGATTTTGTCAATCTGGGGCCTTTCGGCACGAATCTGGTTCTTACCAATATATTGACTTCCGCCACGATCCCGCCTCCCGTTCTGCCGGGAGGAGGCTCCGGCTCCGGGCCAGTGTCCAGCGCCAATTATTGGGATCCAACACTCGTACCTTTCCAGCCCACACGAGGGGTTCTCAATCAAATTACAAATGGGATAAGCCATGATTCATACTTCGCCGCCGAACTTCGCGGATCGAACTCAGTTGTATCCGGCTCCAGTAACATCATGGTAAATTCAAACCTCTATTTTAGCTGCTCCAATGATTTGCCGGCCACCGTTTTCACCGGCGTAACCAATATTTTGCTGGTCAATGATCCGCTCGTCCACTATACCGTGGGCGACCTTACGCCGCCCAAGCCCGTCTCAAGTATGGTCCTCCAGAACAATGACCGTTATGAAGCTTGGCCGTTATTACCTGACCTCTATGATCCTTATACTCAATATATTGGCATGAATACGACCCTCAAGGATCCTCAAATAACAAGTTCCGATGCCTGGAATTTCCCGGCCAATAAATTCCCCAGCGTCGGCTGGTTGGGCCGCGTTCATCGCGGTACTCCTTGGCAGACTATTTTCTTGAAGGCCGACCCGGATCAGTTTCCGACAAATGGAGTGAACACGAATCAGCAATCCTGGATCAGCGGCTGGGTCAGCACGCTCGACACTTATCCAACCAATGATTACGCCCTGCTGGACCTTTTCACCGCCGCACCCAATGACAACGCCTCCCGCGGCCTGCTCTCAGTCAACCAGACTAATTCCGCGCCGTGGTACGCCCTCTTTAGCGGCATTAGCGTGAACCCCAATTTGCCGCCTCTTGACCCAACCAACGTTCCCCCTCTGCTGGATGGCGAGTTCGTCATTGGACGCGATAGCAATGGCAACCCGATAACAAATTTCTTTGGCGGTATCAACAATTTGCGCGCTGTCGAATCTGACCAGACCTTTCACAATATCGGCAGCGTTTTCAAGTCGCCCATGCTGTCGGTTAATTCCCCGTTTCTCACGGGGCAGATCATCTCTTGGACGGACGAGGAAGTGGAGGCCATACCGCAACAGGTGGCGGGCTTGCTCAAGCTGGGCCAGCCCCAATTCGTCATTTACGGCTACGGCCAGGCCCTCAAGCCCAAGGACATTTATTTCGGCAGCCAGTCCAATCTCTTCAACCTCTGCACCAATTACCAGATTACCGGCGAGTTTCTTACCCGCACGGTCTGCCACGTCGTGGGCGATCCCTCTGCCGCCAACCTTAAAATTCAAGTTGACAGCTTCAACATCATCCCTGCCGACTGATTATCATTAAATGTGGAGGTAACCCATGCTTATGAAACCAAGGATTTGGCTGGTGCTCAGTCTGCTGTTTTTTGCTGGGGGGGTGTGTCTGTGGCAGGCGGGCGAGCGGGTGGCGGCTTCCCGGCGTGCTTTGTCGCCGGTGCGAAGCCCATTGGTTTCATCCGTCCCATCTGTCTCATCCGTCCCATCCGTCCCATCCGTCCCGTCCGCCCCGTCGGTCGGATCCGGCCCATCGGTCGGAGCTGCTGTGGCCCGGCCCCGCTCCTATCGTTTGAGCAACACGTCCGAGAGGGCGGAGTCTCTGGCGCGCAACGCGCACGGGCTGGTGCTGCGCAATGCTTTGATTGACACGGCGCGTCCGGTGCGGCTGG
>Ga0326727_10005749_pt1 | contig 34957 bp, 33 predicted proteins | sample MB2enrmetagenome_FD_207643 | JGI IMG/M metagenome (GOLD analysis project Ga0326727, IMG submission 207643) | Lab enriched peat soil microbial communities from McLean, Ithaca, NY, United States - MB29MY | ecosystem: Environmental > Terrestrial > Soil > Wetlands > Peat | place: USA: New York...
CAGGTTGGTCGTGGTGTTGATCACGACCTCGCCGATGGTGTCGAGCAGTAGGCATGAGATTGGAGTGAGACAGTGAGAAATGAGACCGAGCGGCTTTGGCGGAACCTTTGTTGAGAGAGGGACTTGGAGCCGACAGCGAGGCTTTGAGTCTCAATTTCGGGCAGTCTCATAAATGCCCCTTGGTTGCCCCTGCAGCGGCAGAGACTCCCAAACCCTTATCATAGATATATAAGGGCGATGCTCCCGGCCCGGAGACAGACGCGTCCGCACAAGATACGACACCAACGTCATAGATAGAGAGGCTGGACGAGATTACTGCTCGGCGCGCAAAGAAGGTCAAGTTTTCTCGATGTTCAATCCGGCTTGGGCAAAGAAAGCTTGGATCAAATGAGGCTTGTGTCGAAGTCGCCCCACAGCGAGGTGGGACTCCTCGTGCAACGATGACTCGGGCGATGCGGGCGGGGTCCAGACCTGGCCGCGGAAGCCGTAGGCCTCCGGCCCGTGCCAGAGGAACTCAGGGATCAGGCGCTTCTGGGTATCCGACAGCTTGGCTGGGCGGCCCGGCGCGGGGTGGGCCAGCAGCGCCTCGAGGCCGCCGTGCCGGGCGCGCGCGAGCCAACGGCTGACGGATTCCTCGGAGGCGCCCAAGGCCTCAGCGATATCGCGCTGATACCAGCCCTGCTGTTTCAGGTGCAACGCCTGCAACCTCCGCCACTCGCGCCAGTCATGAGGGATGAAGTCGGATGCTTCCATCCCCCAATTCTACCAATCGAAAAGTTTGACGTTCTTTGCGCGCCGAGCAGTAAAGAGACTGGCACTCCACGACGATGGTGCCAGTCGGTGACCGGAGCCGCATGCTTGCCAGGGGGGTTGCATTGGCAAAATTGAATTGGGGCCTCAAGTCGGACGGATCACGCTGCGACAACAAGCTTAACCTGACCGGGCAACAAGGAGAGTCATCCTAGCTCGTGCTCAGCACAGTGATGACCGCAAGACCCAGGAGATAGCCATGAGCAAGAAAAAGAGACGACCATCGGAGCGGCGAGCCATTGCCATTGCCAATCAGTATAAGGCTTCCATCGAGGCCATGGAGTGGCCCTCCGATGAGGTCTGCTATTCGGTATCCAATGGCGTATTGAACGCCGTGGTGAACAAGAAGCCTGACCGTGGGCTGGTGATCCCTCCAATCGCCGAGGTCTGGCACAAGGGCAAAGACTCACCCCACGAGTTGTGTCACGTTCCCTCTGACCTCCAGGGGATGGACCTGGTCCACCATCTTGGTGAGCTGGGGCGCGAACACAACGCTGACCGGGTTTCGTTCAGTTACATCGGCGGCGAGACCGCTGATGACCCGCGAGACATCGTCGTTACGTTCGTCGTCTACCCCGACGTTCTATGGAAAGTGCTAGGGCTTCTGGAGGGGACTGGGTACACTCGCCTCTCAATGGAGCGGCATGACAGTGTGAACGCCGTTCCGGTCAGCAAACGGTTGCCAACGCCAGCTTCTAAAGCACCGATGACGTTCAAACCAGATGCGACGATCTACGGCGCTTGGATCGCGGGTGGATCAAACAGGGATGTTCTGATTGCGGTTTGGCAAAATGGCGGTGAAGAGTTACAAGCGATGGGTCGTGTGCGTGAGGATCGTGACGGCTCGAAGGAATGGTTCCACATGGAGGTCACGCTGGACAACCTGGAACAGGTCATTGCGAATTGTGACACGGCAACAGAGGGACTCGTATCGAGTGGTGCATTAGGAGAGTCCGCGCTTAGTCGGTGCATCAAGAACACCACCACAGAGGGGCTTTTGCTGTGGAAACAATCGCTGGCGGCAGAGGGGATCATTAACCTGCGAACGTTCTGTGCGGAGGACAACTGACGTGGACAAGAGAGGGATAGCATTCACGACCACCGAAATCCGCGATTGTGACGTGGGCGAGTGGTTTGAACAAATTCAGGCCCAGCCCTGGTGCTTGGGTGCCAAGATCGATCGGCCGTGTGTCTCTGCCGGGAAGAACGGAAGATTCACGAGCAGGATCACATCCTGGTGTTGATCGAGGAGATGTCGGAGACGGGTGGGTCGCGGGAGGCGGTGGTCGCGGAGTGGATGAGGGCGAACGAGAAGAAAAAGACGGCCTTCTACGACCGACTCAAGGAGCTCCCGGAGGAATGGCAGCGGCGGTTCAGGGCGCTACCTGACAAGCGCTCGAGTGGCACAGCAGAGTTCGTCCTCAACGAAGTGCATGGGTTAGATTTACAGACGTTGATCGAAGAGTACGAACTTATACCGGGCATGGCGCAATCCGATGTCGTTAGCGCTTGGTGCAAAATGGTAGAGCGACCCGCTGCGGAGCTACCGCGTCTTCTTCGCACTTTGGGGGCTGACTGGGAGAACCGGTTCGCCGCATTCCCGGTCGAGAGGCTGGCTCGCCCCGTTCGTCAGGACAACGGACAAGACCACAAGAAGCCCGAGGAACCCAAGCCCGAAGAACCTCTCACGTATGGTGCCGTGCTGTCGGCAATCCTCAAGCGGAACCCCAAGTATATCGGCCGGGGTATGCTTGGCGAACCAGAATATCAGCGACACTGGATGCCTACTACCAGATTCCTCCAGTTGGTTCCGGCAGATCATCACGAGTTGCTTGAACATCCAATGGCAATACACGATGGCGAGGGAATTGCACATGTTGTTCACATCGAGGAAATGGGCAGAACGCAAGTCATCTTGCGTCTGGGTTGGAACAGCGACATCCTTCCTGAAACGCTTGGGCTGGGTTCCGATGGGTTTGTCGTGTATCCTGACGACGACAAATCGTACTTACGCTTGTCGGTCAGAGATTTTGAGATGATCAATAACATGGCTGTATTTATCGACAGGACCAACAACGGGGATTCTGAGACCGGGTTCAACGAGATAGTGTTTGAGCCTAATTGTAGATTCGCCTTCGCTTCTATTATAGGGGAAAACGCCGGTTCTTCTTCCCCATCGTGATGTGCATCGATCCAAATGAACAGGAGGTTCATTATGTCACAAGCAAGAATTCCGACGTGGGATCGGTAGTTCTCGGAGAGGGTTTCCACCAAGATGATCAGCATGAAGGCGGAAAGCGGGCTCCGCTTTCCATCCCAACTCGTCTGCGCCTACCTGGTGAACAGGACTGAGCAGCGCCAGGGAGCCACGGCGAGAAGGATCGCGGAGATCACTGGGCCGCGAAGGAACCCAGGAGTGCCGTCTGCGCTGAAGCGTCTGTCATGCATTTGACGGGGGCTACGTGATCCCACCCTGGGCACTATTCTCTTCGCCACGACGATTATTGTCTCACAAAGAGGAAACGCAGAACATATATAGGTCAGGAGGTGTATCAGTGGAGGACTATTATATCCTTGGCGACGTGGCGAGACTATTGGACATAAAAGCACACCGGATCGTCTATGCCGTCACAAGCGGGCATCTCCCCGAGCCAGCCTTGCGTGTTGGACACAAGAGAGTGTTCACAACCGAAGACTTGGAGCGGATCGCACGCCACTTCCACGTTGTTCCAAGGTGGAAGAAACACCAAGAAGAACACGCGGATAAACGCAATGACGAAGTTGAGGTAAGAGGATTGGTACTGAAAGAGCCATTCACAGTTGAGTCCTCGGGGACGGCCAGCCCCGAGGTTAGGGACGGCAATGGCGCGGTGTTTTGCTGGGCATCGGACAGGGGCAAGGCACTGGTGGTCGCTGGACTTCTGGAATCAGCCAGTGGGAAGTGAGCGGTCGATGCCGTCAAACGCTTGCACGCGCAAGGAAGAACACGGCCGGTGACTAGCGGGCACACCCAGAGAAGGGATACTCCATGAGTGACATTTCCATTGACGATCTGCCCGATTCTCAGCCTGCGTTAGAGCCGTATCGGCCACCCAAACCCCTTGCCGAACTTTACCCAGACGAGATTCGCTTCTTCGCGAGCCGCTTCATCTGGTCGTCGAATCGCTCAGGTTTCTATACCAGGACCGGCTACGGAAAGGAAAAGGGGTGGCATGCTCGCAAGCGCCTGGGTGTCGAGTGGATGCCTCTCTACCCGGCGCTCGTCGCGGAACTGATCGAGAAACACCTTGACTTCGACCGCTTCTGCCTGAACGCGGATTGGATGAGTCCTAACCGGCCCAAGGACGATGAAACCGCATTCTGGCTCGGAACGATGGCCGGAAAGTACACCTACTATGATTGCATTGACGTGGACGTCCATGACAGAGTGGGATTCTACGGGCAGCCAACCCGTTGGCACCCTGATCGGAATAGCCGCGGGTCCTTGTGGCATCCCAATATTTACCGCATGATGCCGGTGGTACGACTCGGCATCGACTACTTCAAGAAGCTGAAGCTGTTCCATGAGTATTGCCCAGGACGCGTTTGGTCGTTCAGTTCGGCCAGCCTGGGGATGAACCTCTACCGCATGTCTCCGAAGGCAGAATGTCCGCAGGAGCGATACCAGAGGGTCAAGGATCGGCTGAAAGCCATGCGCATGGATGTCCTGGGAGGGGTGCCCATCGAAGTGTACCCTGAGCCACCGAAGACCCCTGGGTCGAAAGGTCACCAACAGCGCCGCCCGTGCGGCCTGGACTCAGGTATTATCACCGATGCTGGCATCGTCACCGACCCTATCGGGCAGATCCGCATCTTCATGAACCCTCAGACCCCCTCGTTCGAGGCTGTCGTGGAGGCGATTGTCGCCAGGCTCCAGCATCAGTACCGTAGATGGATCGAGTTTCCAGAGTACACCGATGTACCGAAGCAGCGTCTCTTTGACCAGCAGAGAGCTGAGATCGACAAGGTTCTTGAATGGCTGCGTAAAGATTGTCCTGACTTGGAGTCGATCCTCAATGATTCTTCTAATACTGCATCAATCTCTATCTGTCCTCTTTTATGTGAGGGACTAAGCAAGGCCGACGAGACCGAGGAAATGGTAGAAAATGACGCGATAATTGATCAACCGAAGGGTCAGATTTTCCTGACTTGCGACCTGGAAGCAATCAACAGGACCAGGCAATGGGTGCCGTTCGTAATGTTTCTGGCCAGGAATGGCTTCCCCTCCGAAGACTCGTTCCTGCCTGTGATCTCAACGCTCACGAAATGGCTGTTCTACTACGAATTGTACGACCTGCCTGTTGAGGAAAGGAAAGCGCGTATCAAGGAAGTGCTTTGGGTTTATTGCGCCAACAAACACAATGGCTTCATCACGCGATTGAACAATGGTCAAAGCGAAGAAGTGATCTCCAACATTGATCGTCTTGTTGAACACACCATCCAGACGGTGAACGATTGCGGCAAGTCGGTTTTCATGGATATGCGCTATAAACGAGACCGCGGGCAATATCACATTGTCTACGAAATCGAGGATGACCTCTGTGATTTAGATACAAACAACCAATCTTCTATCTGTCCTATTTTATGTGGGGTACTAAGCGGGTCAGATGAGGGGACTCAAGGATGGACTTATGTGGCGGATGACACCCCTCTACCGGATCAAGTAGAAAGGGCTGTCGTTGAGGCGTTCCGGGCTAGCGGTTACAAGATGCGCAAGAAGGACGGTCACTACCCGATTTTAAGAGCCATCACCAGGCTCATCAACTACCTGGCTGCCAGCAAGACCTACCAGCGGCGTGCAAGCCAAATGTTACTGACCCAGATGGGCTTCCCCGACAAATCGAGCAAGCGGGAGCGGATCAAGGCAATCCTCTCCGCTCATGACATCATCCACAGAGGAGATTACAGGTCCAGAAGCCAGTCGATGAGGTACATCCTCACCAAGCGTATGATCGACTCATTGGAGGGTCATCGGGTCATCGAGACAGCTTGACCACCTCCAGGTTGTAAGACAAGTCCGTTGGGCTCCGAGGTAGTACTGGAAAACGTTGCAAAGATAGTCCTCCATCTTTGTTCGGAAGCCGAACAAATATCTCTGGCATCTCTGCCCGGTGTGAATTCTATACCCTCAATGCCCGCTTCTCCACGTGCTTCCACAGAGTCGGGAAGAAACGCGTTAAGGTCATAGCATTTAATCTGAATGGCCAGGATGCCCGCTGAGGCGATCCTGGCACCTGGGTGGATAGAAAGAGCCAGATTGTATTTCGATTTAACTGAGAAAGCCCTGGGGCTTTCCCAACAATGACAGCACCTCCTCCCCCAGCCCCCCACCCGCTGCCCCGTTCCGCGTTGGGGCGCCGATACCCTGCCGGACGATTTCCTTGGATAATCGCGCTCGCCATACCAGCACCCTCCTTGAAGACGGGACTGGCTCCACATTGGCTCTGAAGTCCTGATCGGCATCAAGTCATAAACCATTTGGGCCTCCTTCCAAGTAGATTTGCATCGAAAGCCCCCGAGATTGCGAACATCCGAATGATGATGACAGGCTCGCCTTGGGGCAAGCGGGGACGCTTCCGCGCATGGAAACGGCCGAGGGTCCCAGGCGGATCTCCTCGGCCGTTGTCGTTTCATCGGGGCTTGGCGGGGCGGGTCAAGAATCTCCCGAAACTTCCTCCGTGGTTAGGTTCGGCCGGTTCTCCTGTGGCACGTTCAGCTCGAAGTCTCCGACCGTGTAGCCGTTGGAATCGAGAAGCTTGCCGCTCGTGCCGCGCTGGGAAGCATAGCGATCTTCTCCTAGCCTGAAGACAAGCTGCTTGAGTACGCGCTCGATCTCGCCTATGGGGTCATCCTCGAACGCGGCATTGTCGCACGTGATCCGGATTGTGAGCTGCATCGTCTGGGCTCCTCCGTGGCTGATGGTGAGGCGATCGGCGGCGCGCCTCCATGATAACACGTCCTGAAGCCGCGGCACGGCCTGGGTCAGTCTGGGGGCTCGCCCTGGTATGCTCAGGGTTGGGTTGAGATTGGATATGCGGATGTCGTTGGTCAACTGACGGGGAGCGTCAGGCCCTGAGCTAACCCTCCCTCACCGTCAGTGCGGGTCCAGGCTCCGGATCTATTCAGGAAGCCCACATCGGCTGCTGGGCGGATTCGATCAGCGGCAACAGAACCCCGCCCCCCTCACTCGTCTAGATAGTCTCGCTCTCGGAGACCGTCCAGTGATGGGTCCCACATAGGTGCGGCTTTCTGGGGTGAGAAATCTGGAAGGCGGCTGATGGGGATCCTCGAAGACGGCCGCCACCACCAGAACATGCGGGAAGAGCCGATCTTAATACGACAAAGAGACATCCAGGACCGCGTTATCAACCGCCTAGAACACACTTGGAGCGCCGCGGGCTATCTTTATTAACCGATAGCTCATTGATCGTTCCGGTTTTCCGACTTTCCGCGGTCGATGGGTCGCTCAGGGGCCGTGTTCATAATCCAAGAGAGTAGTTCGCCCAGCCCGGATAATAACGATGGCTCCGGCCCAGCCTCCCGTCGCCTCCACAGGGCCGGGAGCGTCCTCCGTCTGCTCTCACCTGCTGAAGGCTACAGCATGATACGAGGCCCGCGTAGAATAACATCTATCTGGAGCCTCCCATGCTGGAACTCCTTCTTCCAAGAAGGGGCGCAAGATCTGATAGCGTTCGAAGGCCCGCACCTGCTCGGCCTCCGAGAGGCCGCTTGTCGACGACAGCGTCATGAGCACGGACGCTCCACGAGCCGGGCCTTGACGGCGGGCGAATCCTCCGACACATGAATGCACAGGTCATCGGCGGTCGGTGACAGATAGCTTCGACGGTTTCGTCACCTCCGCGATCTCGATGGCAAGAATCTACTCCTCAACACCAGGACCGGTGTGGAAAGGGATCTCCGAGTTCGCTATCGTCTTACAGCAAGGCTGAAGGGCGGGACGGGATCGGGGATACGGCGCCAGGGAAGCGGGCCATGAACGTTGCCCATCTGCTGACCGAGGCGGCGAAGGATCGGCCCCATCACACCGCGCTCTCCTTCGAAGACCGCGCCTTCACCTATGAGGAACTCGACCGCCTCACCGACCGCGCCGCCAGTGCCCTGACGGGCCTCGGGGCGGGCCGGGGCGAGGTCGTCGCGATTTTCCTGGACAGCGGCCTCGAGCTGCTCGTCGGCTACCTGGGCGCCTTGAGGGCCGGGGCCGTCCCGAACGTCGTGAATGCCGCGCTGCAGCCGGAGGAGGTCCGCCACGTCGTCGCCGACTCGGGCGCCCGGGTCCTGATCACCGATCCCGACCGCTGGGCCGCGCTCGGGACGGTCCGGGACGGGCTGGGTGTCCGGCACGTCCTCTTGACCGGCGGCGAGCCCGCCGCCGGCGCGGATTCCTTCGACGTGGTCCTGGCCGCCGCCTCGGACCGCTTCGCAACCCTGGACCTCGACCCTGGCGCCCTGGCCAGCCTGCTCTACACCTCGGGCACGACCGGACATCCCAAGGGGGTGATGCTCACCCACCGCAACATCCTCGACAACGCCCGCCAGTTTGCGCGCGTCCACTACGCGGCCGACGACCGTCTGCTGATCGCGGCCCCGCTGTTTCACTGCTGGGGCCTGATCAACGGCGTGCTCGGCATCTCCGCCGTCGGGGGGACGGCCATCATCATCCGCCGGTTCCAGACCGAGCCGGTGCTCGATCTGATCGAATCGGCCCATCCGACGATTCTGATGGCCGTGCCGACGATGGTCAACTACTTGGCCAAGTCGCCGACGATCGCCCGGCGCGATCTGTCGAGCCTGCGCGTCGTCCTCAGCGCCGCGGCCCCGATGCCCCTGGAGCTGATCAAGGTGCTCCGGCGCGACTGGGATGTCGGTTACGCCGAGTCGTATGGCCTGACCGAGACCAGCCCGGTGATCACGACGACCACCGCTCGCGAGACGCGCCCCGGCTCATGCGGCCGGGCGATGGGCGACACCCGACTCAAGGTGGCCGACCCGCTCGGCAACCCCCTGCCGGTCGGCTCGGTCGGCGAGCTCTGGGCCCAGGGAACGGCGATCTCGGCCGGCTACTACCGCCGGCCCGACGAGACCGCGCGGGTCTTCACACCCGACGGCTGGTTCCGCACCGGCGACCTCGTCCGGATGGACGAGGAGGGTTATGTCTACATCGTCGATCGGGTCAAGGACATGATCAACGTCGGTGGCGAGAAGGTCTACCCGCGCGACGTGGAAGAGGTGCTGCACCGCCACCCGGCGGTCGTCGATGCCGTGGTCGTGGGTGTGCCCGACCCGGACTTTGGCGAGTTGGTCAAGGCTTACATCGTGCTCAAGCCCGGCTTCGCCTGGTCGGCCGACGAGGTGATCGCCTACCTGAAGCCCATCCTCGCCTCGTTCAAGCTGCCACGCCTGGTGGAGTTCGTCGCGGCCATCCCCCGGAGTGCCTCGGGCAAGGCGCTGCGGCGCCTGCTGCGATCCCAGGGAGGGGCCTGAAGGATGAACGCAGGGCTGGCGGGCCGGAGGGGCGTCCGGCAGCGACGGTTCGGCTTGGAGCAGCAGGATAAGGGCCTGCTCCAGCTCGTCCGGCTTGACCGGTGCTCTCTCGCGCGCAAGGGATCGGCGCGCCTCGCCCGATCGGCCAGCCGGTTGAAACGGAGCGTGCTTCCGCCTATCCTCGGGGTGCGCTCCGCCCGACATCGGGACGACTCCCATCGATTCAATTCGAACCACGCACACTCCCAAGGGCGCGACGAGGGTGGAGTCTCCAATCGTGCCGCAGGGACCGACCGCCGAGCACCGCCGTGTTGCTGGTCTTGCCGGGCATGGCGGGGACGGGGAGGCCGCCATGGACGAAGAACGGGCTCAGCGTCCGGGAGGGGAGGTCGGCAGAGCGGCTCACGTCGGAGACCACGGCGCCAGGGGGCGCGTGGTCCCGTTGGGAAGAGGGGAGGAAGTGGCATTGAGCAACAACCTCGATCTTTGCTCTCTTCATCAGGAGCCTGCGGGGCGGGTGGGTCTGGAACCTGGGGGCCGTGATTGCGTGGTCGTCCCTCGGCGGAAGGGCGTCTTCCGAATCGGAACGGACGACGCTGCTCACCTGGCCCAATTACGGGATCGGGCGCTCATCGGGACAATGGTGTTTAGCTTCGCCCGGATCAGTGCTGTGCTCGGCATGAAGGTCGAGGACTACTACCAGAACGGCAAACGCTGGTGGATCCGGCTCCACGAGAAGGGTGGAAAATTTCATGAAGTTCCGGCCAACCATAAGGCCGATGCATGCCTCGATGCCTACCTCCAAGCAGCCGGAGTTGCTGGGGATCCCAGGCCCCCCCTCTTCCGCTCGGCCAACGGGAAAACAAAGACGCTTACCGAGAAGCCGCTCAGACGCAATAACGCACTGGACATGATAAGGCGGAGGGCCTTGGCCGCGGGGCTTTCGCCTAAGGTCTGTTGCCATGCCTTCCGGGCGACGGGGATAACGGCCTATCTGGAGAATGCGGGACCATTGAAAAGGCTCAACAAATCGCTGCTCACGAGAGCCCCAGGACGACAAAGCTTTACGACCGGACCTCGGATGAGATAACTCTGGACGAGGTGGAGCGGATAGCGATCTGAATGACGCACTACGCGAGACGTGTTGCACCAGGAACGCGATGACCGAAATCGACATCTGCCGGAGGAGGAATCGGCGGCTCAAGGACGCGGGGCTGTTGGATCGATTCTCTCCCCACTCTTTCCGAGTAGCCACAGTCACGGACCTCTCACGAACGCACACCTGCCTGCTGACCAAGGTTGAGCCATGTATGCTGTGACGGAGCCCAATGGAGACTACCCGGAGGCTACCCGAAATGGCTGACCCAACGTTGGCACAATCTCCTCCACACCTCGAAAAGCTCCTCGATTCAGCTCGGTTTCCACGGGTGGCCCAGTTTATCAAGGATCCATCTGTCGAAAACGCGCTACGGGTCTTTACCGCGGCCATACCGTGGGCCCGCGATCCTGCTGGTCGAGGGGTGCGTGCAGACGATGATCTCTACCTCAGATCGATCGCGGACTGGACTGAAGAAATCTTGCGCGCTCACGCAAGCGGATGCTCTTATTACATTTTTTCTACCGGTGTAAGTGCCGGTGCAGACATTGACAGCTCGCCGTCCTGGTTCGCTCTGGATGAGCTCATCCGTTGCAACAGACCCGAGGGTGTCAAGTACCGCGATCTGTTGCAACAGGCAACCGCTCAGATTAAGCGAGCAGGAGAATCCGTGCCATTTGCCAAGACCGGCTGGTACGATGATGGCCGGGTACAGTCGTGGGTATTCGTGTTTGGGAGAGTTGCTGGTTCGACAGCCTTACCTGACCTGGGAGATGCAAATCCCCCAACATCTCCAGCGTCTCATCCAAATCGAGCGGAGGGCCAGCACGTTTCACAGAACGGCTGAGCGGTGCCGGCCGGTGAGGGGCGACAAAGTTCCATGAAGCGCTAGCCCGGTTCCGCCATGGGAGGGCTTGCCATTCGATGATTCCGACTGACCCCTCGTGATTGCAGGCGGCAAGCGGGAGTCTGGGCTGCGCGGCAATCAGCTGTAGGGATGCTGGCTTCCAGCTCGACGAGGCCTCTGGCATCGCGCGTCGCCTCGGTGGAGATGACGAATCGCTTGTGGAACGCCAGGCTACCAGTGTGGTAGATCCCGCTCGACCTGGACCGGGTGACATCAAGCAAGAATCCGCCTCGGAACGGCTTTGCAGCGCCTCCGTTGAGCAGAAAGATCGGCAACCGTGAATCCAGCGAACAAGCAAACCCAAAGTCGTCATTCTGAGTCGCTCTTCTCCTTCTGTGGCCTCACATGCTGGAGTTCCCGACGAATTTCCGCGGCGAGCTCCTTCTCACTCGGGAGATGTAGTTTGTACCGGCTGGCAAAGATCTGCCGGTTTGCCTTCCCAAGGGTATACCTGACCATCAAGTCGTTCTTGTCCACGCATAGGATCAGCCCGAGAGTCGGGTTGTCACCCGAGGTTCGTTGAGTGTCGTCGAAATAGTTGACGTAGAGCTGCATCTGACCCACATCACCGTGCGTGAGCTTCGTCGACTTGACGTCGATGAGCACGTAGCATTTCAGGATGACGTGGTAGAAGACTAGGTCGATGTAGAAATGGTCTCCTTCCAGTGTGATCCGTTTCTGGCGAGCCACGAACGCAAAGCCCTTGCCGAGTTCCAGCAAGAACGCTTGGAGGTTCGTGATCAGAGCCTCTTCGAGTTCGGATTCGACCAGGCGATGTGACTCTGGCAGGCCGACGAACTCGAGCACGACGGGATCTTTGAAGACGTCCTGCGGCCCCTGGATTTCCTGGCCCTTGCGCGCAAGGCGTATCAACCCCTGCTTGTCGCGACTCCGCGCCAGGCGCTCGAAAAGCAGGCTGTCGATCTGGCGTTCCAGCTCTCGGTATGACCAGTGGTTCCGGACCGCTTCGATCTCATAGAAGCCGCGAGCGTGCTCGGATTCTACCTTGGTCAGCAACCGATAGTGGGTCCATGAGAGGTCAGGGTTGAGCACACCGACCGGATCGTCCTCACGGCCCGGGTGCGTGATGGGACTGGGCCCAGCGGCGTCCGATTCGTCACGCGGTGCGTGATGAATCTCTCGGTCCAAAAGCCGCGGATATGCTAGGTAGAAGAGGCGCATGTAACGAAGGTTTGTCGGCGTGAACCCCCGGCCGAACTCAGCCCGGAGCCTCTCGGATAGGTGCTCGATGAGCTCTTCGCCGTAGTTGGCCCGGCTTCGGCCCTGTTGCTCCTCCTCAACGATCTCGTGGCCGATGAGCCAGTACGCCCGGACCATCTCGATGTTGACTGTGCGTGCAAGCTGAGAGTGGGCTTGTACCAAGATTTGCTGGATGCGCTGGTAGACGGTATCGAGCTGAGGCTTGGTCGCATCCTGCATCCGGGACGTTGGTCTGCTCCGGGATATCTCCGCCCTTGATTTCCCGAGCTGTTTGTGTCGTTTTGCCATGCTTCGAGGTAATAGCATGCCACGGTGAAGTTCGGCAGGTAAATCCAGGAATGCAAAAGTAGCTCGTCGGGGATGGGACGGGGGCGGATGACGGTGAGTCCCCTGCCCTTCTTCATAGCAGGCAACGTCCTTGTCTATCGTTAAATCGACCAGGGCAGGGGCCTGGGATTAGCCCGTTCGGGCCGCCTGGTGCCCGCAGGAGCCGCCTGCAGCGACACAGACAAGAAGCATGCGATGCTGGCCCGCACCGCTACGTCCGATACTATTTACTTATATTACAACATGTTCAATTAGAGTGATGATACCGATAATCCGGACATAGTCCCGTGGCACCGGGGGAGAGACTGGACCCACCAGGTTGGCGCGGCCGGCCGGGGACCGGCGGGGACTGACCACTGGAGTGGGCCGGCTGATCGGCCGCGGTCGCATGACCTCACCCATCCCACATCTGTAGACAAGCCGGAGTAGACCAGTCGGTCAGGGGCCGGGTGGGTGGGTGCGGGCCGAGAGCCGGTGCCTGTGTCGGTCCCGACCCGCTCGTCGGCTTTCACCAGCGAACCCAGCTAGGGGATTGAGGGTGAGAACCCGGCGCTGTATAAATGCGCGAACCCCCGAGACGGGTGCCAAACCATCTCGGGGGCTCGTTTGATTCCTTTGATGCCAAGGCCGGCCGCCGCCAAGCATCCGGCCGAGGCGAATCCAAAACCCATCTCTATGGGGAGGGGGTCTCTACGTGAACCATTCTAACCAACCCTTGGCCCAATGCAAGGGCCGGTCCGATTCCTTCACCGAAATTTCTTCCGACGCTCCCACGACGCGACGCTTCGGCCCGCCTACGCCCGAGGAGAAGGCCCGCCGCCTCGCCGTGCTGAGGGCCGTGCTCGCCGATTCCGCCCCCGAGTTCCAGGCCCGGATCGACGCCGGGGAACGGGGGGAGCAGCCGTGAATTGCCCTACAACCCGGTGCTCCACACCGGCCGCGGCCCCGCGGATCGGACGGGGATTCAGTGCGCTCCCGCGCCAAGACCCGGGAGCCAAGACCCAGTCCCTCCCGTTCGCCGCCCTGCCGCACGAGCTGCGCAAGGACCCCCGGCTCAAGGGGAACCGGACCGCGATCGTGCTCGCCGCAGCCTTACTCGAATACGCCCGGGCCAGGGACTCCTGCTGGCCGTCCAACCGCCGACTGGCCGAGGACCTCGGCTGCTGCCAGCAAACCGTCCGCAATGCCCTGGCAGCCCTCCAGGCGGCCGGCTGGGTTCGGGTCGAGCACGGGGCCAGCAATCCGACCGGCCGGGTTATCTGGCTGACCTGGCGAGCGGGGCGGGTAATTCCCCCCACTCCCTCAAACCGGTTGGACCTACCCCTCAAAACGGCTGGGGAGCCCCCCCTCAAAACGGTTGGACCCGAATCCAGAATCGTGGTCGTAGAAGAGAGAGAAGAATCCCCAAAATTCGCGTGCGAACGATCACGACCGGAGACCCCTCCGACCCTGATACCGGACCCCGAGTGCTCCGCCGCCCCAACCCTACTCCGGACACAACCGGGGGTGTCCGATTGCCGGCCCGACAGTTCGAGCGGTGCTCCCCCAATTCCACAACCTGGGGCTGCCGAGCCTCTGACATCCATCCCCCAGGAGCCTCTTGTCCTGCCGCCCCGAGCTGGCTCGCCGCCCCCGCTACCGGCCCTCCCGATCCCCCGGGCCGAGGTGGGGCCCCGAGCGGCCTGCCCTACGCTCGGGACGCCCCCAGCCCTCCTGACCCCGGGGCCAGCCCCCGGCCCAACGACGGCCCTTCCGAGCTGGCCCCGGGCTGAGGTGGCCTACCCCGCGATCAGGACGTCCTCGACCTGGTCCCTCCCCGCCCCGCGCCCCGGGCCGGCCTCGCTCCCCTTGACGCCCGAGCTATCGGTTGCTGCCCCGGTCCCAGTCGTGGTACCTCCGCAACCCCAGTCTCCAACCCTGCGAAAGCTCGGGCTTGGGCCACGAGCGGCCCGCCCCGCGCTTAAGACGCCCCCAGCCGGGTCCCCGGCCCCGAGCCCTGCCCTCCCCTTGACGCCCGAGCAGCAGGCGCGGCTCGCCGCGATGCCGGTGGCATCCCGCGACCAAGTACTTCTCTGGCTGGCCACGGGCGACCCGATCCTCGTGGCCGAGGCCCGCAAGAAGCTAGCCCCGCTACGGCCTCACCTCGAGGCCCCCAAGACCTTGCCCGAGTTGTTGGGGAGGATCAGAGAGGATCCGTCCTACCCCGCCATGGCGGCATCCGGTTTGGCGGCAGCTCTTCAAGACCAAAAATCCTATGCGGGGTACTTGCGCCGCTGTGAGGAGGCGTGGCGAGGTGAGCTGAACCCGGACCGGCTGCTCTCGGCGTATGAACAGGCGATGAGTCCGAAGGCCAGGAACCGCGGGGCGATCTTCATGGTCGCGGTGCGTCAAAAAGAATAACGTCGCAACCTTTCGGCTCACCCAGACGACGGCAATTGACCTGATGGTCGGGCGCCTGCCTCGCCTGCCCAACAACCCCGGCGTGAACGAGACCTTCGGGACCGGACGCGGTGCCGATGGTCCGGACATAGTTTGGGAACGATCGGGCTGCTCAGGCCGCGGCTTGGTCTCCGGCACCCAGCTCAGCCTCCAGGGTGCGGACGGCCTCCCGGAGCAGCTCCAGCATCGCCTCGGCGCCGGCAGCCCTCCTTAGCAGCTCCACCGTCACACGCGCTGTCGGTGATCGGAACACGCGAGGCGTCAGTTTCTTCCCTTTGCCGGCCCCCTTAATCTTTGCCTTGCCCGGCCTGCTGGCGGCGCGGCGGACCTCCGCGACGGTCTCTTGCCGGCTCATGCCCTCGGCCACGACGCGGACGGCCAGCTCGGCTTGCGCGGCCTGGTCCTCGACCTTGGAGATCTCGTAGGCGGTCGCTGGAGCCAGGGCCCCCTGCTCCACCTTCTCCTGAATCGGCTCGGGCAGGCCTAGGAGCGCCAGGGTGCGGACAACTTGGGGCTGCACGATCGCCAGGGCGTCAGCGAGCTGCCGGGTGGACCATCCGTTGCGGTCCATCAGCGTCTTGAACGCCCGGGCCTGCTCAATGGGTCTCAGGTCCTCGCGCAGCATGTTCTCGACCAGTTGCAGGGCCAGCAACTCCGAGGGCTCGATCGCCCCCTCCATGATGATGCAGGACATGGTCGGTAGTCCTGCCATCTCGGCGGCCCTCCAGCGGCGCTCGCCGCACACGATGATGTACTGGCCCCGCTCCTCGTCCCACCGGACCCGGATCGGCTGTAACTGGCCCCGGACTTTCATCGACTCAGCCAGGCGCCGGAGCCCCTCCGGGTCGAACTCCTCGCGTGGCTGGTCGGGGTCGGGCCCGATCTTGGCAAGGGGGATTGAGGCTGCATCTTTGGCTTTGGCGATACCTTGCAGACGGGCGGGGACTGGGGCCGGCCCGGAGACCGATACACCGGGTATCGGGGGTATGCCGGCCCCCATGCTCTCGGCCGCGGCGGACGCCCCCGTGCGGCGCAGTTCGTCGAGTTTCCCCATCACGCGGCCTCCTGCGATACGCCGTGTATCAGTCGCGACTCCAGCTCCTCGGCTAGGGCTCTCATCGTCCTTGCCGCGGCGCTCTTCGGCTTGTACTGCGCCACCGGTTTTCGCTGGTTCAGAGCTTCGACGTAATCAACGGCCTCGACCACTCGGGTCGTGAAGACGAGCGGGCCGTACTGGTTGCGGAGTGACTCCTCGTAGAGCTGATGGATGGTCTTCCGGATGTTCATCATCGTGAGAAGGTAGCCAAGCGGCCGGAGTGAGGGATTCGGACCGGCCAGGACCAGTGCCACCGACTCCTGGACGTCGATGATTCCCTGCGCGCCGTAGTCCTCCGGCTTAAGTGGCACGATCAAATGATCGCTCGACACCAGCGCCGCCCACGAGCAGAGGTGAAGATTCGGCGGACAGTCGATCAGCACCAAGTCGTACCCGTCGCGGACGTCGGCCAGAAATTCGCGGAGGCGTGCCTGGGATTCGGCCGGCGCCTCGTGCGGCTCAGGGACGTTGTACCGGGTCGCGCGCTTCGAGCCGGGCACTAGGTCGATGCCCGGGATACCCGTCGGCTTGATGACTTGAGCGGGAAACGGTTCGTCGCCGGCATAGACGCCGGCGAGGGTTTCAGCTGGGTCGAGCTGGCGGGTGGCCAGCGGACCCCAAAAGCCTTGCGTCAGGCTCGCTTGGGGGTCGTTATCTACCAGGAGGACGCGCCGGCCGAGCTGGGCGAGCGTCCCCGCAAGGTGATGGCAGGTCGAAGTTTTGCCGACTCCGCCCTTCTGGTTGAGCATGGTGACGACGGGCACGGTCTCCTCTCCCTGACTGGGTGTGATACCCCGTGTATCACTAGCTCTATCGGTTGAGCGGTGGGCGGCTCATCAACCCAACCGATACCCGGGGTATCAAGGAGCTCCGTTCGGAGGGTATTCAGTCGGGGGTAGGGCAGGGGGTGGGCTCTATGGGGACAACTAGGGCGACAACCCCTACCGATGCGCTCGACCGGCTCCGCCGTGCCGATTGTTCAGCCGGTCCACCGTGCGTGGGGTAAGCTCTCCTGGGACTTGAGCAAGACCACCTGGAAAAGTAACGGGGGCACCGAGCGATGGCAGAGCTGGGGAGGCTCAAGGCGTCATGCCGCGGGCGAAGCGTTCGCCGGCAGAGGATCGGGGCGACGCCATGGCGATCATCGAGCGACTGCACCGGGCGGGTTGGTCGATCGGCGATGTGCCGCTGATGGGCGAGCGTGGCGGGTGTGCCAAAACTGACGGTTCGTGCTGGTCGAAGAGTGAGCGGGGCAGGGGGGCTGGCGCTGCGCTAGCGAAGAAGGGCCGGGTGCGGTATTGTCTCACGCCAATGGAGGCGTGCTCCCCGTGGGGTGGGCAGGGAAGCCGTGGACCCGCGCGCCGGCCGCAACCGGTCAGGGATGATCCGCACCCCACGGGTCCGCGCCCCGACCTTGACCGCGACCAGGGCCGCCGTGCCGATCAGTGTCTTGGCCGCAGAAGCTCCGCTCGACCAACACAATCTGCCCAGCGTGTTGGCCCACCAGGACCCGGACCTTGACCGTCCGGGCGCCGTCGCGGTTGGCGACGTTGCCCGGCCCGCCGGCCATCACCAGCAGCCTCGTCCCGGCGTCGAGGGGGCGAGGGTCATCGCCGAACGGGCCCATGCTCTCGAGGACGGCGACGGCGCCTCGGCCCCGCACCCTGCTGCGATTGCCAGCAGCAGCTCCATCAAAGACCGTCGCATCGAACACCCACCCACGGCTCATGATCCCGATCCTCGAACATCCGCCCCCATCCTAGCCTGGGGGCGACACCGGGGCGGCGGCGTCCCCTTTTCACGACACCGGGGTCGCGGCGGTCCTTTACCTTTTGGCCGGCTCTGGCACTTACGTCAAGGCTGGCTGCACACAGCACGCCCGGTCGCAACCCCGTTATACTGCCGGCTTGACGCACCACGGGTCATCGTGCCGTGGATCGTTGACCCATCGCCCGACTGGATAGGCAACCATGCGATCGGCCGGGAAGGGCCGCAGGATGGCGGAGACATCCTCCAGCCGCCGGCGCTGTGGGTCGAGCCACCCGCCGTAATCCTTGGGCTCCAGGATGATGGGCATGCGATCGTGCACTGCCGCGACGCCGCCGTTGGCCTCGCACGTCAGGAGCGTGCACGACTCGACGGGCTCCTCGCCCTTGTCCCAGCGCTCCCAGAGCCCGGCGAACGCGAAGGGCTACTGTCCTTGAGCCGGAAGTAGTACGGGGTTTTCCCGTTCTCTCGCTTCCACTCATAGAACCCGTCGGCGACGACGAGGCAGCGACGCCTCTTGAATGCGGTGCGGAAGGCCGGTTTTTCGGCCACGGTCTCGGCCCTGGCGTTAATCAGCCAGTTGCCGATGGCCGGGTCGTGGGCCCAGGACGGGATGAGCCCCCACTGGAGGAGCGCAATCTCGCGCTCGCCGCTCGCCCGGTCGAGCCGCACGACGGGCACCGGTTGCATGGGGGCGATGTTGTAGCGGGGCAAAAGCTGCGGGATGTCGGCGAGATCGAAGGCCTCGGCGATGGCGTCTCTCGGGGCTTTGAGGGTGTAGCGGCCACACACGGGCTTTTCTCTCTGGTCGAAGGAAACGCTGAAATCGCACTCCGCTCGATTTCGTCGCGGCACTCGTGGGGCGGCGATTTGCCGGGCCTTCTCGACGCGGCCGACCGCGAAGCGGCCGGCCGTTATCGTCGTCGCCCGGACGTATGGCAGCATACATGCGGCGGATACTGCACCGTACAGCCTTGCCTGGGCCGATGAACTGGGGATCGAGGTCCGTTTGCTGCCCGGAGCCACGCCGGAACTGAACGCGATGGACCACATCTGGAGGCACAGCAAGCGGGAGGCGTTCAGGGCCCACCAATCCCGGTGCCCCACGGTCGCGGGGAAGGAAGCGACGTGCCAGGCCGGCAGAGCACGTCGCCTCTGACGTCTGGTCACTGACCGCGGCCCGCCTTGTTTTTCGAGGGATCGTTCAGCACATAGCCCATGCCCGGCTTGGGCGTCGGCGGCAGCGGCTCGCCCCGGACCACGGTCACTTCGCGGCCGGTGTCCCCGCCCCGAGGACCAACGATCCCATACTGCCCCGAGCGCGGGGCGGTCTCTCCAGGTTTGAGCAGTTTGTTTGCCATAGTTTCAAATCCTGTTCTGGCAAGGGTAGCGGGCACCTGGACCTTCTCGGATGCCCATTTCTCGTTGCGTGGGCCCTTTGCCCATCCGCTCCCCTGACGAACTCGCTCGAACAAGCTTGGCTGGACCAAAGAAAACACCTCGTACGCCGGAATCAGTCGCCCTCGTCATCTTCTTCGTGAGTCAGGTAGGTGATGACCAGCCCTGTTGATCCGAGCTTCATCGCCTCTTCCCAGAGCCGTCCGCCACGGTTCTCGTACCAGACCTCCCCGTCGATCTCGCCCTCTGCGAAATCCTTGTGGCTGTCCCCGAGCAGGCTGGTTGTCTTGGAATGCCACGGAACGCGAGTACCCTGCCCGACATATCGGAACCCCAGACTCCTCATGTCATAGGAGGGGACATGGAAGATCACGACGCCGTCCCGAGACAGGACGACGCTGCTCGCTTCGATATCCAACTCGCAGTAGCGGATCGCGGCCGCGGTGATCGAAACCTTCAGCCTGTCCGCCAGAGTCTTGAGTTCCTTGAGCGTGCAGACCCGCTGTCGGAAGCGCGCCACCGCTTCACGGAACAGGTCCGCCGGCATCAACAGCGCCGCCGAGAATTGGTCGGCCTCCTGCTCGATCCGATTGTCCGAGACGAACCCCGTATGCGAGCCGTGCCAGACCCCGCTCATGAGATACTGCCTGTGCTCCGGCAGATAGTAGTGCCCGAGTTCGTGGCCGATCGTGAAGCGGATGCGCCCTTCGGTCCGGTCCGTCCGCTCGTCCGCGTAGAACAGGAGGAATTGCCGCTTGCCGGCGTGATACTCCAGGCGAGCGTCGAAACAGCCGTCGTAACCCCCGGGGGCAAGCTTGATCCGCTCCCTGTGGACGATCTCGAAGGGCTCGATAGGCAGCCGGTAGAGGTCAAAATCCTTGAGTATGGAGACCCCCTGGGCTTCGATCTCCTTCCGGTCCAGCCCCTTCGCTCCGGGCATTCTGCGTTCACTCCTCGGATTCGTCGTACTCATCGTCCAGGAGCTCCCGCCGGTGGCGCTCCAACTCCTCCAGGGCCTCAGGCGTGAGCAGCTCGTCGCCGCGATGCAGGGCGGTCACCTCGGGCGGCACAGCGAACGCTTCGATGCTGTTCCACGGCGGAGGTTCCGGGACGGCTGCGACGGGAGCCTGGTTTGGGCCGCCGGTTAGCAGGCGGTCCACCAGATCCTCTCCGAGCGCGGCCAACGCCCGACGGTCCGCTTCGTCAAGAATCTCCGGATCGTCCAGTGGATCCGGATCGTCGTCCGGGTTGATGTGGTAGAAAGACGCGGTGAGGGCATCTAGCGCTCGCTCCTCTCGCTCATCGTGGTTCATGGGTCATCTCCAAATATTCCTTGGTCTCGGTAGCCCTTGGCTTCGAGGTGACGTCGGACGGCCACCCGCCCGTTGTTGAGGGCACGCTTCACCGAGACAAATGTGTGTTCGGGTCCCGCCTTTTCGCAGACCAGGGCGTGCAACTCCTGTTCGCTCGGCCGTTCCCCGGTCTCCATGAACCGGTCGAGGAAGATGCCCCAAACCAGTCGTTCCTTGGGCGGAAGCTTCGCGATCGCCTTACACGCCTCGGCACGGATCTCCTGACGCTCCGGAAGAGTGAGTTCCTTCCAGTGCCGGCCGAGGTCCGTCTCAGAGAGAGCCGACCCGACGGCTTGGATGAACTCCTCGTGTCGCTTGGCTTTGCGGAGACGATCAATACCTCGCCGGAAGGCGATCTTGAGGAGATAAGGCAGCAGGGGCTTGTCCGGGTTGAAGGAAGACTCGGCCGCATCGCGATCGTAAGCTCCTAATGCCTCAATGACTTGGATCAGGACATCGGAGTAGCACTCGGCGATGTCCTCCGGCCGCATCCCAGGGAAGCGTGCCCGGAGGTAGGCGCCGACGCGCACGCGGTATTCTTTGTCTAGTCGCCGCAGACCCTCGGCCCGCTGTGACCCTCCCTCGATGAGCAGGAGCGCGATTTCGGTTTCGTCGAAGGTATTGGACTGCTTCAAGGGCGCCGGTTCCCAAACACTACCGCTTCTGCCGAATCCATGGTGGCGTGCCGTTTGGCTATAGTGTAACTCGCTCAAGGAGCGCTTTTGGACCAATGGTTCAGAAGTTCAGTAGACGGGCTTATCTTCGTCTATGGTGTGACACGAGCCGCTTGCAGTCCTGCCCTGGTGCGCTCGCGAATCAGCTCACGCTCAAACCCTGGCCGATCGCTTCCTCGGGCATGATGAGGGCATGATGTCTTCGGGCTTAACGGGCTTCACGCCCGGTGCCCGGATGGCGAGAATGACCACCTCATCCGTGTGGGAGAATGTGTCCGACGATGATATACTGCTGGACATCAACCCCGGGGATGAGACGGAGGTCCGGAGGCGGCTCCGGTTTGATTACCCAATCGTGAGCGAATCGTTTCGTCGGGGGGCATGGGCCGCACGTGCCGCGGGACGAGTCAATCGACGAGCGGAGCATCGCCTATGAGGCTTCACGCGACCGGGTCAGACGCGACGGGGCCAAGGAGCCCGCCTTTCCCGTTCGAGGGACTTTCCGGGTGAACGCCATCACGATCCCGACGCCACGGTCTCACCGCGGGCCCAGGAGGGAGTTCATGGTCGCCGTCGTGCTGCGACCCCTCGGCACTGGGAAGAAAGCGGAACCCGTGCCCTCGCAGTCAGCGTTGTTCTAGCCATCCCTTTCGCCATATTCCCAGGGAGTCGCGCACCGGTAGCGGGCCGCGATCGCCATGCAGGAGCAACGGTTTCCCGTCGGCCGCCGCATCGATTTGCCCGGCCACTTCGCCGAGCCGGTCGTCCTGGAGTCCGTGCGCCCCCTGGGGGATGGCTTCGAGTGCCGGGTGCGCCTAGCCGACGGCACGCCGGATGAGGCGATCCTGTCCCGCGACGAGGCGGCCACCGTCTTCGGCCAACAGGCGGAATTGCCCACCTCCGTGAAGCCGGTCGAGGCCGAGGGCCTGCGGCTGCTCGTCGAGTCCTCCCGCATCCGCCTCGCCTACACCCACGACCGGCATTTCGCGGTGAGCCTCTCCGGCATCCGGACGCTCCCCCACCAGATCGAGGCCGTCTACCTGCGGATGCTGCCGCAGCCGCGGCTCCGCTTCCTCTTGGCGGACGACCCGGGGGCGGGCAAGACGATCATGGCGGGCCTGCTCCTCAAGGAGATGAAGCTCCGCGAGGCAGTCGATCGCGTCCTCATCCTCTGCCCCGCGCCGCTCACCATCCAGTGGCAGGACGAGTTGCTCCGTTGGTTCGGCGAGTCCTTCGACATCATCTTCTCGGCGGTCGACCAGCAGCAGCTCATCAACCCCTGGCACCGGGCCTCGAACGTCATCGCGTCCCTCGATTACGCCAAGCAGGATGGGGTCCGCGAGCGGGCTTGGGGCGAACGGTGGGATCTCGTGATCATCGACGAGGCCCACAAGTGCAGCGCCTACACCAAGAGCAGCTCCGGGCGCGGCGACGAGACCGAGAAGACCAAGCGCTACCAGGTCGCCGAGAAACTGGCCGCGAACGCCGACCACGTGCTCTTGCTCACGGCCACCCCGCACCATGGGGACGACGACCGCTTCGCCCATTTCGTCCGGCTCATCGACTCCGATCTGTTCCCCGAGCCGCATCGGGTCGGCAGGCAGGCGACGGAGATCCGCCGGGACATCCTCCGGCTCGGCCCGGACTGCCCATGGGCGCTTAGGCGGCTCAAGGAGGACCTCCGCGACCTCCGGGGCCGGCGGCTCTTCCCTGACCGGCACGCGCACACGGTCGCCTTCAAGCTGAACGCCCAGGAGTATGATCTGTACAAGGCGGTCACCGCCTACATCAACCAGTTCCTGCCGCAGTCGAGCGGCCGTCGGCAGGCGAGCGTCGCCCTCGCGCGCACCGTCTTTCAGCGACGGCTGGCGAGCTCGACGATGGCCATCTATGAGTCGATCCGCCGCCGGTCCGAGCGGCAGCAGGACCTCCTCGCCGAGTTGGAGGATCTGACGCCCGCCCAGCGGGCGCGCCGATTGGCCCAACTCCAGGGCCGCATCGCCGACGGGGAGCAGGACGAGGACGACCTGGACGACGCCGAACGTGACCAGCTCGTCGACCAGTTCACGTCGGCCGCGGACCTGGATCATCTCCGCGCGGAAATCGCCGCCCTCCAGGAACTCTTGGCCCAGGCCCGCAAGGTCCGCGACCACGCCTCCGATTCCAAGCTGAACGCCCTCAAGGCCTGCCTGGAGCGGGCCGAGTTCCATGAACTGAGCGGCGGGCGGGGGAAGCTCCTCATCTTCACTGAGCACCGGGACACACTGAATTACCTGTGCGAGGCGTTAGGGCGCTGGGGGTACACGACCTGCCAGATCCATGGCGGGATGAACCCGCACGAGCGCAAGCGCGCCCAGGAGCAATTCCGCACCGAGAAACAGATCTGCGTGGCGACCGAGGCGGCCGGGGAGGGGATCAACCTCCAGTTCTGCCGCCTGATGATCAACTACGACCTGCCCTGGAACCCGACCCGGCTGGAGCAGCGACTCGGCCGCATCCATCGCATCGGCCAGGAGCGGGACGTCCACGCCTTCAACTTCGTGGCCAGCGCCTCCGAGGAGGGCCAGCCGATCGTGGAGGGCCGCATCCTGGAGCGGCTCCTCGAAAAGCTCGACCAGATGCGCTCGGTGCTCTCCGACCGCGTCTTCGACGTCATCGGCGAGGTGCTCTCGATCAACGACATCAACCTGCCGGACATCCTTCGCGAGGTTGCCTTCGACCCCCGGCGGCTCGACGACTATCTGGACCAGATCGCCCGCATCGACCCGGCCCGGCTCAAGCAGTACGAGGAGGCGACCGGCATCGCGCTGGCGCGGGCGAACGTGGACTTCTCCGGATTCCAGCAGGCGAACGCCGAGGCCGAGGAACGGCGGCTGATGCCGCGCTACGTCGAGGAGCACTTCATCAAGTCGGCCGCGGCGGTCGGCCTCAAGGTCGAGCCGCGAGCGGATGGCCTGTGGCGGATCGAGCACGTCCTGGCCGACCTCCGTTCAGACCGCCTGCTCGCCGTGCGAAAGCTCGGGAAACCGGATTCGACCTACCGGAAGGCGACGTTCCGAAAGGAACATCTCGACCTCGACCAGCACCTCGACGCCGCCCTCATCGGCCCCGGCCATCCGCTCTACGCGGCCGTGGACGAGCGGCTCGGCGAGCAGCTCACCGGCCTCGCTGGCGGCATCGGCGTCTTCGTCGACGAGGCGACTGAAGTCTCCTACCGGCTCCACTTCTTCGAGGTCAGCATCCGGGGCCAGAGCAGCAAGGGCGAGCACCAGACCTTGCACGGCGAGCTCGTCGCGGTCCGCGAGGAACTGTCCGGCCCGGCGACCGGGGCCGGGCGGTTCTCGATCGTGCCGGCCGACAGCCTGCTCGACCTGCCCCCGCACAGGGAGCCGCCGGATTCGCTCGCCGTCTTCGACCCGGCCCACGCCGCCGACTTCATCAAGGTGACGTTCCAGATGGAGCTGCGTGGCCGGTGCCAGGAGGAGCGCCGGCACTTCGTGGACATCTGCCGCGACTACCTGATCCGCTCGTTCGATGCCCGGGTCCGGGCCGCCCAGGACCGGGTGATGGCGCTCCGCGTCCGGGAGTCCGCGCAGCCGGAGGTGGCAATCGCCCGGCAGCGGGCCGAGAACGAACTGACCGACATCCAGCGGACCCGCAAGGAACGGCTCGCCGGCCTGGACCGGCTCACCCTCGTCAAGCACGGCCCCGTTCGGCACGTGGTGAGCGCCCTCGTGCTTCCGGCCGGGGTGGGGGCGGGATTCGGCGGGGCACCCGAGGACATCGACCCGAACGTCCGTCGCCGCTGCGAACTCGCCGCCGAAGACCTGGTCGTCGCCTTCGAGGAGGCGCGGGGCTGGGAGTGCGAGCGGGTCGGGCAACTCAAGATCGGGTTCGACGTCCGCAGCCTGGGACCGGCCGACATCCAGACCGGCTGCCGCGACCCGGTCGAGGGCATCCGGCGGATCGAGGTCAAGGGCCGGACCAAGGGGCACCCGATCCGGCTGACCACGAACGAGTGGTACAAGGCCACCCAGCTCGGCGAGAGCTACTGGCTCTACGTCGTCTGGGACCCGCTCCAGAACCCCGACCCGCAGCCGCTCATCATCCGCAACCCGGTGAAGCACCTCGACCACGCCAAGCGCGAGGTGATTGCCGCCCGGCACTATGACATCCCGGCCCAGGCCATCGAGGCCGCCGCCCAGGCCAGCAAGGACGCACCATGAGCACGCCAAACGACAAGCGGCTGATCGAGGACTACCTGCCCATCGAGGCCATCAGCGCGGAGGCGTCTCGGGAGAAGTCCGTCCGCAAGGGGCACATCTCGACCCTGCATCTCTGGTGGGCAAGGCGTCCCTTGGTCGCTTGTCGCGCCGCAGTTTACGGAGCGCTCGTTCCGGCCTCGCGCTTCGCCCCGGACGGAGCGAGCGACGGCAAGAAGAAGTCGCTCGGGAGGGCCAACGCCGCCAAGTTCGTCGAGCGGCTCTGCAAGTATCCCGGCGATCCGAAGGTCATCGCCGAGGCGCAGCGCCACATCTGCGAGGCCCACGCCGAGCGGTTGACGAAGGAGACGGGTAAGCTGGTGACAGTCGAGGACATTGAGGCGGGCCGTGCCCCTAGGCCCAAGGTGCTGGACATGTTCGCCGGGGGCGGGTCCATTCCTCTCGAAGCGCTACGGCTCGGCTGCGAAGCGTATGCGCTCGACCTGAACCCGGTCGCGCACATCATTCAGCTTTGTACGCTCGTCTACCCACAAAAGTACGGTAAGCCGGACCCGAACGTGCGCGGCATGACGGGCCTGAAGAATGAACGTGGCGAGACGACTTGGGGCGGCCTGGCGAAGGAAGTTCGCTACTGGGGTGAGTGGGTTCTGAAGAAGGCCAAAGCCGAGATCGGAGACCTCTATCCACTCATCCCCGACCCGGCTTACCAGGGAGACGGAAAGAGTCAGAAGTATATCGCCGCTGTATCCGACGATGTGCCGCCCGGATACCTCGTCCCCGTCGCCTACCTCTGGACCCGCACCGTTACCTGTAAGAACCCGGCGTGCAAGGCTACCGTACCGCTCGTGAAGCAGACCTGGCTCTGCAAGAAGGCCGATCGCTATGTCGCCCTGAAAGTGATCGCTCCGAAGGGAGAGAAACGAGCTCGCTTCGACGTAGTCGAGTCTCGGTCCGCGAGCGGCCTGGGGTTCGATCCTGAGGCCGGCTCGAAGGGTGGTAACGCGATGTGTCCGTTCTGCGGGGCCGTGGCGGATAGCGATTATGTGAAAGACCAAGGGAATGCCGGCCGTCTGGCCTTTCAGCCAATGGCCGTTGCCTCATCGGGATCGGGCCGCAAAGGCAAATCGTATTTTTCGGCGACGGTCTTACCTGACCTCTTTCCCGAGGAAGGGAAACTCCGGGAGCGATTGGGCGTCCTGACGAAAACCATCGGTCTGACCGCGCCGTCCGAGCCGATCATCAACGATGCGAAAGGCGCTCTCTTTTGCGTGTTATACGGCTTGAAGACTTGGGGCGATGTGTTTAGCCCCAGGCAAACTCTCTGCCTGATGACATTCGCTGCAGCCATGCGGCGGTCTCAAGAGGAGATGACCAAGGCTGGCCTCGACAATGATCGCGTCAAAGCTTTAGTGACCTATCTCGGCGGGTTGGTCGACAAGCTCGCTGATTTCAATTCTGTCCAATGCACATGGAATTACACTGATGGCGAGAGGCTAAGGAACTCTTTCAGTCGCCAAACGCTAGCAATGGTGTGGGACTCGGCTGAGATCAACCCGTTCAATGAGGCAGGCGGAGCCTGGGCAAGGTTCCTGGAGGACATACCGGCCGCCATAGAAATGCTGAGCATGGAGGGGACGGTATGTCCCGTTGTCCAGCGGGGATCGGCACTGACATCGCCTTGGGCGGACGCGAGCATTGACGCAGTCGTAACCGACCCGCCGTATTATGACAACGTACCATACGCCGATATTTCCGACTTTTTCTACGTTTGGCTCAAACGGACGATCGGTCACCTATACCCTGAGCATTTCGCGAACGAGGGAACACCAAAGAAAACAGAGGCGGTCGCGGACGCGGTTCGCCACGGTGGCGATCGACGGGCAGCGAATTCTGCTTATGAATCCATGATGGCCCGTGCGTTCAGCGAAGCCGGGCGGATGCTGAAGCCGGGCGGATCTTTGGTCGTTGTTTACGCCCACAAGACGACTCTGGGTTGGGCGACCCTCGTGGAGGCACTCCGCCGTGCCGGCTTCATCGTCACCGAAGCTTGGCCACTCGACACGGAAATGAAAGGGCGAGTGCGGGCGATGGATTCGGCGGCCTTGGCCACCAGCATCTCGCTCGTCGGCCGCAAGCGCGAGGGCAAGACGACGGGCTCATACGAAACCGTCGTGCACCCTGAGTTGGAAGCCATCGTCCGTGAGCGCGTCGATACACTCTGGGATCAAGGCATCTCCGGAGCCGATCTTGTCATTGCCTGCGTCGGGGCAGGGCTACGGGCCTTCACCCGCTACACCCGTGTCGAATACGCGAACGGGGAAGAAGTGCCGGCCGAGCGGTTCCTGACCGAGGTGGAATCGGTCGTTCTCGACAGCATCCTGGGCCGGTTGTCCAAGGAGGTCAGCGGGAATGGTGGCCGCACGAGCCTCGCGGGCGTGGACCCGGCCACGCGCTTCTACACGCTCTGGCGTTACACGTACCGGGGGATCGACCTCGAATCCGGCGAGGCGATCATCTTCGCAAACGGCACGCACGTCGAACTCGACGGGCCGAGCGGCCTCTCCTCCGGGGCGAGAGCGCTCGTCGAGAAGAAGAAGGGCAAGTACCGGCTCCGCGACTACACCGAACGCGGCGACGACGATGCGATTGGCCTGCCGGGCCTTGCCGGGCAGTCGGCGCCGCTGATCGACGCCTTGCACCGGACCCTCTGGCTCATGGAGAATCGACCGACGAAACTGGCCGAGTTCTTCCGCGAGACCCAGGTGAACCGCGACCAGATGCGGCTCGTGGCCCAGGCCCTGGCCGGGCCCGCGCTGAAGGGCGGGGAGATGGGCGACGTCTCCCCGACGGGCGAGATGGGCGCCCTCGCTAAGCTTACCGCCAACTGGCGGAGCGTCGTCGAAGACAACGCCGTGACCCAAACGGAGCAGGCCGAACGGAAGCGTGGCCAAGGGAAACTCTTCGAGTAAAAGGCCGGGCCGCAACCGGTCCTCCCGACTGAGGCGAAGCAGCAATGAGCACCGTCCCCATCAGGCCGTGGGTCGAGGTGGCCGCCCTACACCCCGACGTCCTCTCCGAGAACTTCTCCGAGGACATCTTCGCCCTCGACCTGGGGCCGCTCGCGGACGGGAACCCGAACGTGCCGACGGTCTACCGCGACCCCGAGCACTTCTTCCGGGCATCCTACCTGACGAAGGGGCTGCGGGGGCTGCTCCAGGACGTGCTCTCCCGCCTTGAAGGCGGGGCGGGCAATCGGGTGCTGAAACTCATGACGCCGTTCGGCGGGGGCAAGTCGCACACCCTCGCGTCGCTCTTCCACGCCTCCAAGAGCCGGAAGGCCCTCGACGTCATCCCCGAGGGGGCCGGACTCCCTCACCCCGGAACCGTCCGGACCGCCGTCTTCGACGGCCAGTTCTTCGACGCGACCAATGGCAAGCAGGTCCCCGGCGAGAAGTTCCGCGCGCGCACCATGTGGGGCTGGGTTGCGTGGTCGCTCGGCGGCAAGCAGGGCTATGACTTACTCAAGGCCCAGGACGAGGCCCGCGTTGCCCCAGGCGGGGACGAACTCCTGGCCCTCCTGGCCGAGGGTCCGAACCTGATCCTGCTCGACGAGACGCTGAACTACCTCATCAGCGCCGGCGGGGTGAAGGTCGAGCAGACGACGCTCCGCGACGAGACGCTGACCTTCCTCCAGCGGCTGACCGTCGCCGTCGGGAACACGAAGGACACCGCGCTCGTCTTCTCGCTGCAGTCGAGCAAGCGGGAGTCGTTGGAGTACGTGAACCTGCTCCAGACGGTCGATCACCTGGCCGCCCGCAAGGACCAGCGGCGGGAGCCCGTCGAAGGGAATGAGGTCCTGTCCGTCATCCAGCGCCGGCTGCTGGCCAAGCTCCCGGCCGATTCAGACGCATCTCCGGCCGCAAACGCCTTCCAGGAGACCGTCACCCAGATGCGCCGGGCCTACGCCCAGACCGCCGCGGAACGGCAGCAGGCCGAGGAGGACGGCCTGGCCCTCCGAGACCGCGTCCGGGCGTCCTACCCGTTCCACCCGGCGCTCATCGACCTGATGCGCGAACGCTGGGCGGCCATCCCCGACTTCCAACGGACACGCGGGGCGCTCCGATTCCTGGCCGCCTGCCTGCGTGGTGCCCACCGCGAGGGCAAGAGCCGGGCCGTCCTGGGGCCGGGCGATGTCCCGATGCACGATCCCGAGGTGCGGCTCGCCTTCTTCAAGGAGGTCGGCCAGCAGGCCGACTTCCAGGCCGTGCTGGAGCACGACCTCGTCGGGGCGAACGCAAGGGCCAAGCGGATCGACGACCGGCGGGCCAAGGAGAACCCGGGCGAAGCCGTCCGACGGCCGGCCATGCGGCTGGCCACGGCCGTCCTGATGTACTCCTTCGGCGGCCTCCGCCGCGAAAGGGGAGGCGAGGGCGAGCTGTTACCGCCGGGCGTGACCGAGGCAGAACTCCTCTCCGTCTGCATCGGCCCCGACCTCGACAGCACGACCGCCTTGGCCTGCCTTAAGGAACTCAAGGAACAGTGCCTCTACCTCCACTTCGACGGGGCTCGCTACTGCTTCAAGAAGGATCCAAACGTCACCCTGCTCCTCGAGCAGGAGGCTGAGCAGATCGGCCGAAACGAGAAGCAAGTCCGGGCCCGCATCAAGGAGATGATTGAGGGCCGGCTCGCCGGCCACCGCAGCGCCATCGTCTGGCCCGAGAGTGCCGCCGACATCCAGGACCGCGATCCGTCTTTCCTTTTCGCCTATCTCCCGCCAGAGTTCGCGGGCAAGCCGCGTGGTCAGCAAGAGGCGCAAGCCAAGGACCTCCTGGAGAAGTGCGGGGAGAGGCCCCGGACCTACCGGAACGGCGTCGGCCTCGCGATCCCGACCGGCGACCAAGTCGAGATCCTCCGCCGGGCCGTCCGCTACCTGATGGCAGCGGAGGGGGTGAAGGCCAAGGCCAAGCAACTGAATCTCACCGACGAACAGAAGGGCCAACTCCGCGAGCGGGAATCGACCGAGCAAGCCGCCGCCGAATCGGCGCTCCTGAAGCTCTACACCGAAGTCTGGCTCCCCCGTGCCGGTGAGGGGGGTATAGGCATCGAGAAGGTCGCGGCCGGCGGGCGGCCGCTCCAGACGACGCTGAACGACAAGAAACGGGCGATGATCCACGAGCGGATCGTGGAACTGATCACGACCGTGCAGCCCCGCGTCTTCAGCACCCTGGCCCCGACCAAGATCGTCGAACTCTTTCGGCTCGGCGAGGGCACGTCGCCGGCGCTGGGAGTGGCTGCCAGCGAGGTGGTGGACGGCTTCTACTCGTTTCTCGGGTTCACCCGGCTGATGACGAGCGCCGTCGTCCGCAAGTCCATCGCACGCGGCATCCAGGAAAGCCACTTCGGCTATGTCTCCGGGCCGAAACCGGGGCTGTCGGCCGACGGTAAGTACGAGGTCTCTCCCAGCAAGGTGCGGCTCAAGATCACCGTCGCGGAGGACGAAATCGACCTCGATTCCGGTTTCCTGATGCTCCCGCAGGCGATCCCACAGCCTGCCGCCCCGGCCGGTCCCGGACCGGTCGTGGTCGGTCCGGGTGGCGGGGCGGAACCACCGCCCGGAGGCGGAGGGGGCGGTCAAGTGCCGACCGGGACGACCGTTCCCTCGGTAAAGCCCACCCTGGACACGGCCGTCGAACTCAGCTTCTCCGCCGACCGCAACGGCCTTTTCACCGCCTGGAATGCCATCGCCAACCTCGCGGACCTCGCGGGCAGAGTGGCGTTGACCGTGCGTGCCGAGTCCGCGCAGGGGTTCGACAAGGCCAAACTCCAGAACGGTGTCATGGAGCCCCTCCGGGAGGCGGACCTGATCGAGTGATCGGGGGGAGACTCCTCGAAACGGGTGGAGTCGAGGAGTCTCCCCTTCTACAACTTACGGGGTGCTCCGAGCTTCCAGTCCTCGCGGATCTCTTTTGCAAGGTGGTCGAGATCAGGAAAGAGCGTAGCCCAGTTGACGCCGACCGCTCTCAGCTCCTCCGAGAGGAATCCCTTACTGCTGCTGGGAATACGAAATCTCTTGCTATTCGTAGGGTTTTCGTTGATCGCAGGGCAGCCTGGCATGTGCATCGTGAAGCACGCCCCTTGTTGCAGCATGCGCGCCGACCGCAGGTCGGGTCGGAGGGGGACGATGAGACGATCTTCCGGGCGCTGACCCAAGTCAAACAAGTACTCAATCGTCTTGACGACAAGCTGGTCCCGCTGGCCTATGGGCGGATAAGGCAGGCCAGCCTTACGAGGGTTGGGTTCGTCCCCAAACGTCAGGCGCCAGTTCGGCAAGATGGAAATCACTTCGCCGTCATGGTCATGCTCCTGAGATACCGCAAAGAATAAGGCTGCCAGAGGATTGGCAGTCCAGTCGAGCAACCTCGTAGGCAAACCATAATGCTGAGCGAGGAAATAAACATCTACTGGGTTGGCATTCGATTGAAGCAATGCAGCTCCCTCGCGGCGGAACTGGTCGTTAATCGACTTTTCAGCTGTCTCAATTGCTGTATCAACAATGCGCGGATCGTTCGGCCATCCATTGAACTCGTTGACTCGAATGACGAAATCGTCACGAAGAACGCCCGGGAGGAGCTTCCAGCAGACCTTCGCATGCCCGCGGAACCAGAACGCGGGACGTAGCTCGTCGCCGATTTGCTGGAGTTTCGTCATCTCCGCGATGAATGTCCCAACCGAATCTATCACCGTGTCCGGCATTGAGTACCTCCGAGTTCGGATCGCATTCAGGACACTACCGCCCGCCCGCCGGGGTGGAGTTTCGAGCCCGCTCGGAGTTGCGGCAGCAATTGGCCTCAACCTTCGGGCGGTTCACGGTCGATCTTAGGGGGTAGGCCCCATCATACCCCGCCCGATGGCTCGGCGGCGGCAGCGGCCGTCCTGATCCGTGGATCAGACCCGCCAGGGCAGGGGATCGGAACGGGCCAGCGGTATCCAGGCGAACCAGCCCCCCGCCCGGGGGAGTGGGAGGCCGGGCACGCATGCAAGTCGCTCCCGAAGCCGAGTGTCCGCTCGGGCCGCCCAGGTAGCGAGGGATCGAACATGTCCAAGAGTCCATCCGGCAGGAAACGAGTCACCCGGGCCTCTTCCCCGACCGCCAAGAGCGAAACACCATTGGCCCCGGCGGCGCGTGAAACCGAGCCGCTGAGCGTCGAGGCGAGTGGCGTTCCGGCGTCCTTCCGCCTGAGGAGAGAGTACCAGAGTCCCTCCTCCGAGCAGATCGCGATCCGCGCCTACCACCTCTGGCTGGCGCGGGGCCAGTCCGTCGGCACCGACTGGGACGACTGGCTCGAAGCCGAGCGGCAACTCGCGGCCTCGGCCTGAGGGGCCTGGCGGCACGAGTCTTCGGCCCCCCGGGAGAGCCGCCGTCAGAGGCGCTTGCCAGCGAGTGTGGGCACTTTGTCGGTTCGCGTCTCGAGCTTCACGACGGTGATGAGCCGAACTGTCCCCTCCGCATGGAGGACCGCGTGGACGCGCTCCACCACTTGGAGGATCTGGGCGAGGTCGCCTTCGACATTCGTTCCCGAGGCGTGGGTCTCGATGATCAGACCGGATTGCTTGAGCAGTTCGTGCGCGCGCTGGACCTCGCGCCGCACGGAGACACCGGCGCCGATCGGGATCGCCTGGATTTCGGCTGTCGCTTTCATGGGCCTCGAGGTGAAGGGCCTAACTTGGTATCGGGCTGCCTCAACCCCAGCCTATCATGCCGGTGTCAGGCCGCCTAGAGACCGGTGTGATCGAACGCGATCAGTTCCGCACATTCGATTGATCGACCCTATCGGGGGGGGATCAACCTGGTGCGTAACGATAGTGCCGTTATTGATCAGACTCAAGGCCACGGAACCGGTGATCACGGATCGACGCACCGTTGGGCTGCCCTCAGTCGGGGGGGCCCCCACAGACCTTCGAGAGCGAAGTCCCGCCTTTGAAGGGGTAGCAACCCCAAGTCTGCGAAAACCTACGGTAGCGTATTGGGCGCGATGTCGAGCGTCTGGCCCGCCTGAACTGAGAGGCTTGTTTCACCCCCTCGATAGCCGATGGACGCGGTATTTGGGGTAGACCCAACAGTGATACTGTTGGCGAATTCGCCCGGGTGCCCCGAGTCCCAGGATTCCGTCTGCCTGGAGAACCCATCTTGCCCAGACTCCGGCTAATCGGCCGCTGACGGGATTTCGCCAACAGTATCGAAAGTGCGGGAGAGCCCCAATTACGGTTCTCTCGCCGTCCCGGTGAGAGTCCGGGCAGATCCGTGCGCAGGCGGACCGGGCACCTCTCGCTGTCCCACGATCGTAGGATATGCTGCCGTACACGCGGCACGCGCCGGGGGGCGGCCGTCTCATCCCGCAAGCGGAACCGACCCGTCCGGAGCCCTGGACCGCCATGTCAGGGACGTGGCGGGAATGGCCCGACCGGAGAGTCCGCCTACAAGACGGAGGTTCCAATGCACTTCTCGACGGCTGATCTGGTCGACGCCCATGGTCCGGCGCTGCGAAGTTGCGAGGTGCAGTTCCGGCAATACGGGGGCCGGGCGCGCTGCCACGGCCCCGTCCGGACCGTGAAGACGTTCGAAGACAACGCGCTGATCAAGCAGGTGCTGTCGACGCCCGGCGGCGGCGCGGTGCTGGTCGTCGATGGCGGCGGCTCGCTGCGATGTGCCCTGGTGGGGGACGTGATCGCGGGGCTGGGCCACCAGAACGGGTGGGCCGGGCTCGTGGTCTGGGGCGCGGTGCGGGACACAGCAGCGCTGGCCGGTCTCGACCTGGGGATCAAGGCGCTCGGCTCCAACCCGTGGAAGAGCGGCAAGACCGGATCAGGGCTGGCGGACGTGCCGGTGTGCTTCGGCGGCGTGACGTTCCGCCCCGGCGACTGGCTCTACAGCGACGACGACGGGATCGTCGTGAGCGCCAGCTGCCTCTGATCGGCGGCCCAGTTGGGCCATCGAACCGGAGAACAACAGATTGGCCCTCGTCCAGCAACCGGCGACGGTGGACTCCGGGCGGAAGCCCGGCCGCTTCGAGCCTTTGACCGGACTATGCCCGTCGGGCTGCGACGG
>Ga0326727_10005750_pt1 | contig 34951 bp, 40 predicted proteins | sample MB2enrmetagenome_FD_207643 | JGI IMG/M metagenome (GOLD analysis project Ga0326727, IMG submission 207643) | Lab enriched peat soil microbial communities from McLean, Ithaca, NY, United States - MB29MY | ecosystem: Environmental > Terrestrial > Soil > Wetlands > Peat | place: USA: New York...
TGAGCGAGTCGGGCTCGCCACGACTGGCGACCTGCAACACCCGCGCGCTCGGAGGCGCGGACGCCGACGTCACCGGCGCGACCGCAGCGAGCAGAGCGCACGCGACCGCGAGCGCGGTCGCGCCGGGCCCCGTCGCGCGCGGCTTCACCGGCCGAGCATCAAGTAGAGCAGCGGCGGCACCAGCACCGAACTCACGAAGGCGTTGAGTCCCATGGCGAGGCTCGAGAACGCACCCGCGGTGCCGTCGAGCATCAGCGCGCGCGCCGTCCCGATTCCGTGCGCCGCGGTTCCCACGCCCAGACCGCGCGCCCGCCAATCGCCGATGCGCGTCCATTCGAAGACGAGCGGAAAGAGCATCGCGCCGGTGATGCCGGTGAGGATGACCAGTGCGGCCGTGAGCGAGGGCAGGCCGCCGACCTTCTCGCTGATGCCCATCGCGATCGGCGCGGTCACCGACTTGGGCGCGAGCGAGCGGAGCACGACGTCCGACGCGCCGAACGCGCGGCCGATCGCGATCGCGCTGACGGTCGCAGTGATCGCCCCGCAGAGCAGACCCGCGGCGATCGAGGGCGCGGCGCGCCGGATGCGCGCGACGTTTTGAAAGAGCGGCACGGCCAGCGCCACCGTCGCCGGGCCGAGCAAGAAGTGCACGAACTGCGCGCCTTCGAAGTACGTCGGGTAGGGAATGTGGGCGAGTTCGAGCAGCGTCGCGATCGCCGCAACGCTCAGCAGCACGGGCTGCGCGAGCGGAAAACCGCCGGTGCGCCGGTAGAGCGACGACGCGCCGATGTAGACGGTCAGCGTCAGCAGCAGCCCGAGCAACGGGCTCGTGGCCAGATACACCCAGATCGTGGTCATGCGTTCTTTGCCGCGACGCGCGCGAGCAGCGCTTCGGTGCCGAGCATCGCCGCCGCTGCGACCAGCATCGTCAAGAACGTCGAACCGACGATGGCCGCCGCGATCGGCAGCCACTGCGCGCGCAGGATGTCGAGGTGCTGGACGATGCCCACGCCCGCGGGGACGAAGAGCAGCGAGAGGTTGTCGAGCAGGCCGCGCGAGGTCGACTCGAGCGACTCCGGCACGCGCCGCAACCAGAGCAGTCCGAACAGCAAGAACACCATGCCCAGCACGGGTCCCGGCACGGGCAGATTGGCCGCATGCGAGATCACTTCGCCGAGCAATTGACAGCCGAGCAGCAACGCGAAGACGCGCAGCACGTCAGCCGCCCGTGATGCGAAATGCGTCGTTCATGCCCGCCGCTACGCGGCGGCGTAGGTGAGGACCTACTGCGCGGACGGCTCGGGCCACAAACGCGCCGCGCCGAGGACGCCGCTCGAGTCGCCGTGGAGCGCGGTCACGAGCCGCGTCGCGACGGCGTCGGAAAAGACGAAGCGCGCCCAGCGCCGCGCGATCTCGGCGGCGAGGCCGGGGAGATTGGAGACGCCGCCGCCGAGCACGATCGCGTCGGGATCGAGCACGTTGACCACGGTCGCGAGGCTCTTCGCAAAGCGTTCGGCGTGACGGTCGAGAGCGGCGCGTGCCTGCGCGTCGCCGGCCGCGGCCGCAACCGCGATTTGCGGAACGCCGAGCGCGCGTCCCGCGACGCGCTCGAAATCGGCGGCGAGCCCGGGACCCGAAAGCCACGTTTCGATGCAGCCCCGCTTGCCGCAATAACAGGCCGGCCCGGGCAACTCGCCGGGCGACGGCCAGGGTAACGGATTGTGCCCCCACTCGCCGGCGATCGCGTTGACTCCGGCCAGGGGCGCGCCGTCGACGACGATGCCCCCGCCGACCCCGGTTCCGGCGATCACCCCGAAGACGACGCGTTCGCCTGCGACCGCGCCGTCGAAAGCTTCGGATAACGCAAAGCAATTTGCGTCGTTGGCCAAACGCAGCGGGCGTTCCAGCACCGTCTCCAGATCTCGCTGCAGCGGCTTGCCGATGAGCACGGTGCTGTTGGCGTTCTTGACGAGTCCGCTCGCCGGCGAGATCGTGCCGGGATGCCCGATCCCAACGCTCGCCGGGCCGAGTTCGGCTTCGGCGGCGCTCACGAGCCCGCGTATCGTTTCCAGAATGCCGGCGTAATCGCGCGCGGGCGTCGGCGCCCGCCTGCGCAAAACCAGCCGGTCGCGCTCCGCGAGCGCGGCTATCTCGATCTTGGTGCCGCCGAGGTCGATCCCGATGCGCATCGAGGCGGAATTACCGAAGCCGCGAATGAAGGACGTGCGCATGCATTTCGCACCCTATATCTACTTCTACGGGCGCTGCGAAGAGGCGCTCGATTTTTACAAAGCCGTGTTCGGCGGAAGCTACGAGGCGATGCGCTTTGCGGGTACGCCGATGGCCGCGCAGACCGCCCCCGGTTTTCAAGACAAGATCATGCACGCGACGTTCACCGCGCCGGGCATCAGCTTCATGGCCTCGGACGGGCAGCCGGGCAAAACGATCGATCCCGAGGCGGGCAACATCGTGCTGTCGGTAGCCACCTCCGACGTCGCCGAAGGCACGCGCATCTTCAACGCGCTCGCCGAAGGCGGCAACGTCTCGATGCCCCTCGAGAAGCAGTTCTGGGGCGCGACGTTCGGGCAACTGGTCGACCGCTTCGGCAACGAGTGGATGCTCAACATCGGCTGAGCGAGCCGGAGTAGCCTCACGCGGCTCGTCCCGTTATCGCGAACGCGGCGAGATAACGGCGCAGCGCGCCGGCGTCTTGCAGCGTTTGCGCGAGCGCGATGTATCCGTCGGGGCGCACGAGGTAGAGCGCGTTTTCCTCGAGGCGCGCGCGAAGCGCGGCGTCGCTCGGCGCGAACTCGAACACGTCAACGCCGCGTTCGGCCGCCGCGTCGCGCACCGCCTGCGCGGCCGTTCCGTACACGTGGATCTGCCAATCGAGCGACGCGAGCGCTGCGAAATTGCCGCCGCCGGGGCCCTCGACCCAGGGTAACCGGTCGCCGCCGCGCCACGCGCCGGCCGCGCCCGCGCTCAGCGCGCTCTTGCGGTATTCGATGCGGATCTGGCTGACAAACTCGAACCACTTTACCCGCACCGCCTCGATGTTGAGCAGTTCGGGCGCGATCCGCGGCACGAAGACGGTGCGCAGCAACCGGTCGAACAACGAGTGGCCCACCGCCCTTTCGAAGATCCGGTCGGTGGTCGCGACGAGCGCGCGCGCGAAGGGCAGCCGCTCGCTTTCGTACGTGTCGAGGATCGTCGCGTCCGCGCGCCCCTGCAGCACCGCGGCCAACTTCCAAGCGAGGTTGGCCGCATCGCCGATGCCCGTGTTCATCCCCTGTCCGCCCGCGGGGCTGTGAATGTGGCCCGCGTCGCCGAGCAAGAAAGCGTTGCCCTTGCGAAACACGTCCGCGACGCGATGGTGCACGCGGTACGTCGAAAACCAGTCGACGCCGGCGAAGCTCGCGCCGGTCAGCGCGGCGGCCTTCGCGGCCACGTCGGCAAACGCCGGCTCGCGGTCGTCGGCGACGGCCTGTTCGAGGCCGCCGATCAGACGCATCGTTTCGCCGCCGCGCAACGGCAACGTGATGCAGAAATCGTCCTCGCTCAAGCAGAAATTGAGCTTGCGGTCGAGCGCGCCGCCGCCGCCGCGCACGTCGGCCACGTAAAAGACGCGGTCGTACGTGCCGCCGGGAAACGTCGCGCCGATTTGGCGGCGAACGGTGCTGTGCGCGCCGTCGCAGCCGCACACGAAGCGCGCCTCGAGCCGCTCGCGCGTACCGTCGGGCGTACCGAGGACGGCGGCCACGCCGTCGCCCGCGTCGTCGAACTCGAGTAACTCGGTGCCGCGCCGCACTTCCACGCCCGCGCCGCGCAGGCGCTCGACGAGCAGCCGCTCGTGTTCGTCCTGTGGAAACACCAACAGAAACGGATAGGGGCTCAAGGCGTGCACCGCGTCGCCGCGGTCGCCGAAATCGAACTCCGACACGAGCTTGCCCTCGAGGCGCACGTCGATCGAGTTGGCGATGCGGCCGCAGTAGACGGCCTCCGCGGCGATGCCCAACTGAGCGTAGTATTCGAGCGTCCGCGCCTGTACGGCGATCGCGCGCGAGGTCTCGCCGGGTCCGGCGCTCTTGTCGACGACGCACACCGAAACGCCGAGGCGAGCCAGCCACAGCGCGAGGCCGAGGCCCGTCGGACCCGCACCGGCGATCAGGACGTCGACCCGGCTCATCGCGACTACATTGGCGACTTGGGCAGAAACACCAGCGAGATCCAGGGCACGAGGGCCACGACCAGCAGCGCCAACACCAGTGCGCCCAAATACGGCAAAATGGGAACGACGGCAGCCTCCGGATCCGCCTTCCCGATCGCGCAGGCGCTGTAGTAGCCGATGCCCAGCGGCGGCGCGAAGAGTCCCACGCCCATCGAGAGCACCGCGACGATCGCGTAGTGCACTTCGTTGATCCCGGCCGCCTTCGCCACCGGAAAGAGCAGCGGCCCGAAGAGCACCATCGCCGGAATGCCCTCGAGCACCGAGCCCAAGATCACGAATAAGACGACGGAAAGGAGCATGATGCCCAGCCGCCCGCCGGGCGCGTGGGCCAAAATGTCCGCGAGCTGTTGCGCGAAGCCCGACTGCGTGAGCGCCCAGCCCATCGCGGTGGCGGTGGCGATGATCAGCAGAATCGCGCCGCTGAGCGAGACGGTCTCGAGCAGCGTCGGATAGGCGCGGCGCCAGTCGAACTCGCGATAGACGAAGACGCCCACCAGCAGCGTGTAGATGATGCCGACCACGCTGACCTCGGTCGCCGTCGCGATGCCGGCGACCACGAAATAGCGGATGAGCAACGGCAGCAACAGGCCCGGAATCGCCACCAGCAGCGTCTTGGTTATCACGCTCAGCGGCGCGCGCGCCGTCGGCGTCGCCGCCTCGCGCCCGGCTTGGTAGAGCGCGACCGCCACCAGGAAGAGCGAGCACACCAGCGCCGGCAGCAACCCCGCCGTGAAGAGCGCCCCGATGGAAACGCCCGTCACCGAGCCGATGATGATCAAAACGAGGCTCGGCGGAATCGTCTCGGCCATGGCGCCGGAGGTGGCCAAGAGCGCGATCATCCCGGTGCGCTTCTGTCCGCGGCGTTCCATGTCGGGAAAGAGCACGGGCGCCACCGCGGCCATGTCGGCGATCTTCGAGCCCGAGATGCCCGAGACCAGATACATCGCGGCGACCAGCACGATGTTGAGTCCGCCGCGCAGGTGACCGACCAGACTGGCCAGCGCCTCGACCAGACGCCGCGCGATCCCGGCGTTCTCCATGATCAAGCCCAGGAAGATGAACAGCGGCACCGCGAGCAGGACGAGGCTCGAGATGCCTTCGTCCATGCGGCTGACCACCGTGTTGAGCGGCACCTGCGTGGTGATCGCCAGATACGACAAGGTGCCCACGCCGAACGAGAACGCGATCGGCACGCCGATGGCGATGCACGCGCCGACCAGGCCCACGAAGAAGAGCAGCAGGTTGAAATTGCCCAGCGCCGCGAACGCGCCGCGCCCGAACCAGGCCGCCGCGCTGACGACGAGCGCGCCGGCCACCACCGCGGCCACTACTTGGCCCGGCATCTCGCTCAGACGCAGCAGGGCCAGAATCAGGATCAGCGTCAAGCCGACCATGATCGCGAGCACGACGTACGAGCGCGGGATGTTGAGCGCGGGCGTTAGGTCGATCTGTTCGAGCTGAAAGAACTTGAGCGTCGCGGGCATCACTTCGATCACGAAGATCGAGACGACCACCGCGGCGATCGCGTCGAGCACGTTCTTGGTGCGCTCGCCGACCCGGCGCAGCAACGCGGTCATGCGGATGTGCTCGCCGCGGCGGAAGGCGACGACCGCTCCGAGCATCGCCAGCCAGAGCAACAGGATGACCGCCAGTTCGTCGCTCCAGCTCAGCGCGTTGTGCATGACGTAACGCATGAACACGCCCCCGGCCAAGAGCACCACCTCCGCGACGACCAATGCCGCCGCCACGGGCTCGGTGACCGCGCCGATGACCCGGTCGATGGCCGCCGCCCAGGGACGGCGGTAGGTCAGTTCGCGCGCGTCGCCGTGCACCTCAGCCGAGTTTGTTGGCGTAGCGTTCGAGCGCGCTCCAAGCCTTCGGGCCGAACTCCGCCTTCCACCGCTCGTAATACTTCGCGTCGATCAGCTTCTTCTTGAAGCCCGCAACCTCGACGGCGTTGAAAGCCATGCCGCGCCGGCGCAGCTTGTCGGCCACCGAAGCGTTGAGCCGGTTCGTGTCCTCGCGCGCCTTCACGGCGGCCGCGTTCAACTCGCGGGTGAAGAGCCCTTGGATGTCGGGCGGCAGCCGCTTCCACGCGTCGCTGTTCATCAGCAGCCAGTAGCCCGACCACATATGGTTCGAGAGCGACACGTACTTCTGCACTTCGTAGAACTTCTGCTGCTCGATCAAGACCAGCGGATTCTCTTGCGCGTCGACGATGTGCGTCTGGAGCGAGGTGTAGAGTTCGCTGAGCGAGATCGATTGGGGCGCGGCGCCCAGCGACTGGAAGGTGTCGAGCCGGATCTTGCCCGGCGACACGCGGATCTTGAGGCCGGCTAAATCGCCGACCGTGTGAATCGGCTTGACCGAGGTCGTGATCTCGCGGAACCCGTTCTCCCAAATCCTGTCGAACACGACGAGGTCGCGCGCGGCGATGTCGGCGCGGATCACCTGGCCCAGTTCGCCGTCCATCGCGCGAAAGACCGTCTCCCGGTTGGGAAACGCGTAGGCGACGTTTTCGATCGAGGCGACCGGAACGATCGAGTTGAGGAAGGCCCCCGGGAAGGCCAGCATCTCGAGCGCGCCGCTGCGCAACTGCGAGAGCATGTTGGGGTCGCTGCCCAACTGGCTGGCCGGGAAGGTCTTGACGTTGACGCGTCCCTTGGTCGCCGCCTTGATCCGCGCGAACGCCTCGACGGTGCGCGTGCTGATCGGATGATCGGGCGGCACGTCGACGGCCCACTTGTACTCGAACTCGGCGGCCTGCGCGGGCTTGACGATGCCGATCGTCGCAAACGTCGCAGCGGTTCCGGCGAGAAAACCAGGGCGAGAGACGGCCATGCATTCCTCCTGACGATGTCTTCGCGGTTAGGTGTCGCACCCGACGTCCCAAATCCTCATGCTCTCGGGCGCCTTCCGGTCGAGCGGGCCAAGAAACCCACCTACCTGCGAAAGGCACCGTGTCCGCGCGGCCCGGGCGGCCCGGCCGAGGGAGGGGGCGGTCCGCAGCCTGACCGAAGGTTCGGGCATGAAGAGACTGGCTGGATTCATGTCCGTGCTCGCTTTTGCATTGGCCTTCGCGCCGACGGCGGCGAAAGCCGACGGCACCGTGCAAATCGGAAATCTCTACACCGGTTCGCTCAAGTTCTCGCTCCACTGTCTGGGCGACAACGATTGGCACGAGTTCTCGCTGAATTCGCTCCAATTCAACAGCTACAGTTCGGCGAACTGGAACGGCAACTGCGGCGGCAGCGACTACGAACTGCGGATCGGCACCAACATGAGCGACGGCACGGTCTCCGAGAGCGTAGTCCGCCTCTCGCCCGGACAGAACTACGTCCTCGCCAAGCCCGGCGATACGAACAAATACACGGCCTACGACGCGCGTACGATGATCGTGCTGATCAACCAATCGACGCGCACGCTCTCGCTGAGCTACGCGTGCTCGGGCGACTCGAGCACCAACCTCAGCGTGTCCGCCCAGAATTACAGCTGGATCCATTTGGGAAGCACCTGCAAGCTTCCGCTGACGGCGTCGATCGAAACGCTGGCCAACGACGGCAGCAAGACGATCTTGAGCCGCCCGCTCGCGCCCGAAAACACCTATACCCTGAGCTGGAACGACACGCGCCAAGCGTGGGACATCGAAGCCGCCAAGCAGGGCGGCGGTGCGGCCGTCAACGACGGCAACTGACCTACCGGCCTCGCGTCGCCTCGTCGTACCAGCGGTTCAGGTCGGCCTTGAAGCGCGCGCGCGACTGCGGGTTGAGGTAGACCATGTGCCCGGACTCGTAAAAGCCGAAGGTCAGGTGCCGCTGCAGCGCCGAGGGCAGGTTGAGATGCGTGAGCGTGTAGACCGTCGAGTAATAGGGCGTGGCGAAGTCGTATCGCCCGTTGGCCGAAAACACCCGTAGCGCGGGGTTCTGTTCCATCGTCATGGCCAAGTCCGGCGCCACGTTGGCCGGCGGATTTTCACCCTCGTGATGCATGTCCCAACGCGCGCCGAGCTGGCCGCCGTAAGCCGTGGGGCGATACTGCGCGTCGCTGTAATAGTGTAGCGACTCGCGGATGTAGCGGTTGAACGAACCGATCACCACGCCGTTGATGGCGACGTCGGAGGGATCCCATTCCGGATCGTCGCCGGTCCCGTCGAGGGCGTACGTCGTGAAGCGGCCGTCGTAGCGGCCGGCGATGCGGTCGCCGCCGCGGAGCAATTCTTTCAAGAAACGGTCGTAGGGCACGCGCAGGTTCGAGGCGCGCAGGTAGGCTTCGCTCAAACCCGTGTAGCCGTGCAGCGCGCTCACCACGCGATCGAACTCGGCGCGGTCGAGGTCGGCGCCCTGCGCCAGCGCGTGGCGATACTCGCCTCCCGCGAAACGTTCGACGTCGCTCAAAAACGCGTCGAGGCTGCGGTTGCCTGCGGCGGGCGCCTTGTGATGGTACCAGGCCGTCGCGGCCATCGTCGGCAGGTAGCCGACGAACGCATAGTCGCCGCCGGCCACTTGGCTACCGCCCAGGCCGAAGTTGAGGATCGACGAGAGCAGCACGACGCCGTTGAGCTGCGTCCCCGCGTCTTGCAACATGTGCGCGAGCACGCAGTCCCGCGTGGTTCCGTAACTTTCGCCGAACAAGAACTTGGGCGAGTTCCAACGATCGAACGTCGTGTCGTAGCGCTCGATGAATTGACGGAAGGCGCGGGCGTCCTGATCGACGCCCATAAAATCCTTGGGCTGGCCCGCGCCGAGCACGCGGCTGAAACCCGTGTTGGGCGCGTCGACGAACACCAAATCGCTCTTGTCCAGCAACGTGTCGGCGTTGTCGACGAGGGCGAACGGCGGCGGCCCGGTACCGACTCCGTTCGGCGTCACGACCCGGACGGGCGAGAACGAGGCCATGTGCAGCCAGATCGTCGAGCTGCCCGGTCCGCCGTTGTAGAAGAACGTGACCGGCCGGCGGCGCAGGTCGGCGCGGTCGGCGGTGTAGGCGACGTAAAACATCCGCGCGGTCAACGCGCCCGAATCGTCGTGCAGCGCGATCGTGCCGGCGCGCGCAGTGTAGGCCAGCACCTTACCGCCGAGGCGGATCGAGTGGTGCGTCACCGCATCGGGCACGGCCGGTTCCACTTTGGGCGTGGCGGTCGGCGCGGGTGCCGGGTCGGCGCCCAGCAGCGCGAAGGTCGAAACGACGGTCAGCGCGAGCGCGCGCAGCAGAGCGAAAGCGTTCATCGTCCTCACCGTCCCTGCGCCGCGTCGTACCAGCCGGCGAGATCGCGTTTGAATTGGGCCAGCGCGGGCTCGCTCAAGTAGACCATGTGTCCGGCGGGATAGAAGCCGAACGAGATGTTCTTCTGCAGTTCGGGCGGGACGTTCAAGTGCTTGAGCGTGTAGACCGTGGCGAAGTACGGCGTCGCGAAATCGTAGTAGCCGTTGGCCGAAAAGATCTTGAGCGCCGGATTTTGGGCCAGCGTCGCGGCCAAGTCCGGCGCGACGTTGGCGTACCCGTAACGGTTCGAACGCATGTCCCACGAACCGCCGTCGGCGTAGATGAGGCCGTAGACGTTGGTCCGGTAGCTCAGCGGCGTATCGTATTTCAGGTCGACGCGCAGATACTGATTGATCGCGGTCGTGTACGGAGCGTCGATCGTCGCATCGGTGGGATCCCAGCGCGGCGACGCCGCCGCGCCGTCGATCGTGTACGTCTCGTACCGCGAGTCGAGCCTGCCCACCACTTTGCCCTCGGAGCGGAGCAATTCGGCCGTAAAGCGATCGTAGGGGACGCGCAAATTCGACTCGCGCACGTACTCTTCGGATAGGCCGAGATAATAGGCCAGCCGCCGGACCGTCGCGGCCTTGCGTTCGGGAGCGAGCCGGTCGCCCTGAGCCAGCGCGTCGACGTAGTCGTTCATCGCCCAGTGCTCGACGTCGCGAAGAAACGCGGGCAGATCCGCCGGCTTGTTGACGACCTTGTCGTGATACCAGGCCGTCGCCGCCTCGGTGGGCAGGTTGAAGACGTACGGCCAGTCGCCGCCGCCGATCGGGCCGCCGTTGCCGTAATCCAAGCCGAAGTTGAGGATCGACGAAAGCAGCACGATGCCGTTGAGCTGCACGCCTTGCCGCTGCAGCACGGCGGAGAGCGCCGCCGAGCGCGTGGTCCCGTAACTCTCGCCGAACAAGAACTTCGGCGCGTTCCATTTGTTGAAGCGGGTCAGGTAGCGCGTGACGAACTGCGCGAACGCGTTGGCGTCTTGATCGATGCCGAAGAAATCTTTGGGCTTCCCCGCCTCGAGCAAACGGCCGAAGCCGCTGCCCGGCATGTCGATGAACACGAGGTCGCTCTTGTCGAGCAGGCTGTACGGATTGTCGGCGATGCGAAACGGCGGCGGTCCCTGCGCCGTTCCGTCGGCGGCGACGACGCGCACCGGACCGAACGAGCCCATGCGCAACCACATCGTCGAGCTGCCGGGGCCGCCGTTGTAGATGAAGGTGACCGGCCGCAGCGGATCGCCCTCGACCGTAAAGGCCGTATAGAAGACGCGGGCCGTCGGCCGCTCTTGCTCGTCGCGCAGGGTCAACGTCCCGGCGCGGGCCGTGTAGGCCAGCGTGCGGCCGTCCAGCGCGAGGCTGTGCTGCGTCACCGCGTCGGGCGTGTCGGCCTCGGCTCGCGCTTCGGGCGAGGGGCGGGCGGCCGGCGTGGCCGTCGCGGCGGGCGCCGCCATGGCGCGTGCGGACGATTGCGCGCCTGCGGGAACGGCGCCGAGCGCGGCGCTTGTCAGCAGCAAAGAAAGCGACCAGGAAAGGCGTTTGTGCACAGGACCGTAGATTGCGGCGGCGCCCGGCCGGTCCTTCAACGCGTAATCCGCCTTACTGCGCCGTACGCCGCGCTGCCGCATGATGCGTCCATGGCATTCCGTTGCGGCGCCCGGAAGGCGCCCGCGCGGCCGACGCAAATGGATTGGTGAACGTGGACTCGTCCGAAACGAACAAGGTCTGGTACCTCAAGCAAAATCGGCTCTTCGAGGACGTCCCCGACGGCGACGTGCAAGAGAACGAGTCGCTGTTCACGATGAAGACGTTCCCGCGTAAGTCGTTCGTATTCGACGAGTCCGATCCGTCGCGGACCGTGTACATGGTCAAGCGCGGCGCCGTGCGCCTGGCCCGGCTGACCGAGGACGGCAAGGAAGTCACCGTCGCGGTGCTCGGCCGCGGCGACCTCTTCGGCGAGGAATCGATCTTCAGCGACCGTCCCCGCACGACGTTCGCGGTGGCGCTCGACGACACGCTGCTCTGCATGGCCCGCGCCGACGACATGTTCGCGCTGCTCGAGTCGCAGCCGAAGGTGGCGCTCAACGTGGCCAAAGTGATGAGCGAGCGGCTCGTCGAATTGCAATCGACGGTAGAAGACCTGGCCTACGCGCGGTTGAGCGAACGGCTCGTCAACCTCTTCAATCGGTTGGCGATCGAGCACGGCCGCCCCGTCGACGGCGGCGTCGAGATCACGATCCGCCTCACGCACGCCGACTTGGCCTCGCTCGTGGGCAGCACGCGCGAGACCGTCTCGCTCGAACTCGCCCGCCTCATTCGAGCCGGCCGGCTACGCCAGCGCGGTCACACGATGATCGTGCCGGCCTAACGCGCTCGCGACCGCGCGAAACGTCCGAATCTCCTCGCCGGTGAAGCCGGCGAGCGCCGCCGACTCGAAACCCTTCAACGCTTCGAAGACGCGTTTCGCCAGCGACTTTCCGCGCGGCGTGAGCGTGACCAGGACGCCGCGACGGTCGTCCGGATCGATCGCGCGTCCGAGCAGCCCGCGGCCTTCGAGCCGGCCGAGGATGCTCGTCAGGGTCGACCTGCGATGTCCGAACTCTTCGTGGATCTCGCCGACGCGCGCTGCCCCGCGTCCGTAGAGAAAGGCCAAGACGTGGGCTTCGCCTTGCGTGACCTCGAGTTGCGTCCGGTCGGCGAGGTGCAGGCCGACGGCGTGCGTGGCGCGCTCGACGAGCGGAATTGCGCGCAGCTCAGTGCTCGAGCGCGCCGCCATCGTCGCTTCCTCCGGCCAGAAACGCACCAACGGCGCTCTGCATGTGCGCCGCCATCGCCTTGGAGTGACGCCGGACCTCGTCGACGTGCGCCGCCCCGGCCGCATCGAGTGCGACCATGTCGTAGGTCAGCGTCGCCGACGACCGTCCCGCGGCGGCCTCGACGCGGATCGTCAGCGTGACGGCCAGCGAACCGGGCTCCAAGACGACGTACTGCACCAGCCCCGCGGCCGGATCGAAGTCGTGCAGCAGCCAGAAAGCACCGTCCGGCGTGGTGAAGACCGCCCCCGCGACCTGCGCGGCCGGCCGCGGATAGGCGAAGCGAGGCTCGAAACCGGGCGACCACTTCGCTTCCGAAAGCGGACCGAAGGCCGCCGTCGTCCGCTCCTTGCCGGCGGCAAACTCCATCACGTAAGAGACCGTCCCGCGAACGGGCTGGAAATCCCCGTCGGCTCGCGCCGCGCCGGAAGCGGCCGTCCCCAAGGCCACGAGCAGAGGACCCAAGACGCGCATCTTCATAACGATATCGTATAATACGATATCGTACTATTGTCAATCTGCCGGGGCGAAAAGACTACTTTCGTTCCGCGAGCAGCTCGTGGACGGTGCGCTCGAGTTCGGCATCGCTGCCCTCACCCACGTACGTCGCGCGCAGCTTGCCGTGCCGGTCGAAGACGAGTTGCGTCGGCCAGGCATCGACGCCGTAGGCCTTCCAGATCGCGAAGTCGTTGTCGATCACGACGGGCCAGGTGATGTCCTGATCGTGCAGAGCTCCGCGCACGTTGGTCCGCTCGCGCTCGTACGGCGTCTCCGGCGCGTGCACGCCGATGATGGCCAGATCGCTCTCCGGCTCCGCCGCGCGCAACCGGCGCAACTCGGGCACGACGTGCTTGCAGTTGATGCAGCCGAAGGTGAAGACGTCGACCACGGTCACCTTACCGGCGGTGGCCGGGGCGTGCTCGGCATTCAGCCAGGCAGCGGTGGAACCGGCGATCGGCGCGAGCGTGGTCGCGGCCGCGAGAATCAGTGCGTGCAGCATGGGCCGATGGTACCCGCGCGCGGTCCTCGCTGCCGGTAAGCCGCCTTACGTTGCCGCGCCCCGCGAGCGCTCAGTGCCCGGCATCTTCAGCGTAGCGCGCCAATCCGCTCGGTTCGAGCCACTCGTCGATGCGGCGCTCCAACAACGGGCGCCAGAGCCGGCTCAACGCGCCGTTGAGTTCGATCCTCTGCGCGATCGTGGTCCCGCCGTCCGCGCGCGGCGTTATTTCGCCGGTCAACTCGATGTGCGAGCCCGGAAGCGCCGGCCAGCGCAATCGGAACGAGCGGCACGGAACGAGCGCGGTGATCGTCACATTGCTGTGACCGCCCGCCCTCGTCGTGACCACGCCCGACGACCCCGATGCGAACGGGCCGTGAAGCGTGAAGTCGACCACGTTCGGATTCCAGCGGCTCCACGTGGAGACGTCGGACCAAATGGCCCAAACCCGCTCGGGGCTAGCGTGGGCCATGGCGCTGCGGAGAACTCCGCTCACGTTCCCCCTCCCGCGAATCGAAAACCCGTGCGCGCCCGGAAGGGGAGGCTAGCGTCCCTTCCGAGCTATAGTCGTGAGTATACCCATCGCTCCTGTGAGTTTCCGGAGGATTGCCGTGATCGACCTCGTGCGGGCAAACTGTAAGCGGGCGCACGCGCCGATCGCCGCGCTGCTGACGCTGGCGTTCGCCTGCGGCACGTCGTCGGCCGCGAGCCTTGCGGCACGCCACGGCCCGCGCGCGGATGCGCGCGAGGGGCGCCTGCCCAAGGGGTTTACGGTGCTCTATTCGTTTGCCGGCGCGCCCGACGGGGCGTCGCCCCTCGGCGGACTCTCGGTCGACGGGAACGGGAACCTTTTCGGTACGACCTTCGTGGGCGGCGCAAACGATCTCGGAACGGTCTTCGAGTTGGCTCCGGCGGGATCGGGGTTCGTGGAAACGGTGCTCCACAGCTTCACCGGAAGCGATGGAAGCAATCCAGTGGACAACCCCTTGCTCGGCAGCGACGGGACGATCTTCGCGACGGCGCTCGCGGGCGGCAGCTACGGCGGCGGGACGGCCCTCGCGCTCGCGCAGTCCGGCAGCGGCTATCTAGAAAGCGCGCTGACGTCGTTCGGGAGCGGAAGCAGCGCGGCCAGCCCCAACGCGGGTTTGGTGGCCGTCGGCGACACGCTCTACACCACGACTTCGTCGGGTGGAAAATACGGCGCGGGCGCGATCCTCGCCCTGAACGAGAACGGCCTGGCCGCAACCGACGTGTACGATTTCGGGAACAAGAAAGACGGCGCGTATCCGCTCGCCAACCTGATCGCCGATTCCAACGGGACCCTCTACGGCACGACGATCGCCGGCGGCACCGCCGCCGCGGGCACGATCTTCCGGTTCGTCCCGTCGCAGAGCGGCGGCACCGAGAAGGTGATTTGGGACTTCGAGGCAGACGGCCCAACCGACGGAGCGTCGCCCAACGACGGCTTGGCCATCGACGCCGCGGGCGACATCTACGGCACCACCGCGGGCGGCGGCGACTACGGCTACGGCACGGTCTTCAAGCTCCACGCGACCGGGAAAAAGTGGGCCGAGACGATCCTCCACTCGTTTGGCGGCGGCGCCGACGGGTCGGTGCCGATCGCAGGGCTGACGCTGGTCGGCAAGGCGCTTTACGGCTCGACCTCGTCCGGCGCGGGCAGCGCGTGCGTCGGCTGCGGGACCCTGTTCAGGATCAAGTCGACCGGCGCGGGCTACGAAGTGTTGCACAGCTTCATGGGCAACGACGGCGCCAATCCGCTCGGCGCGATGGTGCTCAGCGGTTCGGCGCTATACGGCACCGCGGCGAGCGGCGGGGCGAACCAAGTGGGCGTCGTCTTCCGCTTCGTACCCTGACGCGCGAGGGCGAGCGCGCCATGACAACGCTTTCCATATAGATGCGTCGACGGCCGCCGCGGTAATGCGTGCGGCAAGGGGACCGAACGCGCGACGCCGATTGTAGCGAAACCGGCTCGGCCAAAGGAAACCCGTGCACGACTTCGCTCAGCAAATCGTCAGCGGCTTGGCGACAGGCTCGATCTTTGCGAGCATGGCGCTCGCGCTCGTCCTGATCTACCGCTCGATGGGCGTGGTCAACTTCGCGCAGGGCGAGATCGCGATGTTCACCACCTACATCGCCTGGCAGTTGGCCCAACAGGGCATGCCGCTGTGGCTCGCGTTTCCCTTGACCATCGTCATCGCGTTTGCGGGCGCCGTCGCGCTCGAACGCATCGTCGTGCGGCCGGTCGAAGGCGCCCCGCAACTGACGGTCGTCATCCTCACGCTCGGCTTGCTCATCACCTTTAACGGCCTCGCGGGCTGGATCTGGGGGTACGCGGTCAAGACCTTTCCCTCGCCGTTTCCCACGACGCCGCTGCACCTCGGTTCCGCCGCCTTCAGCAGTCAGGATCTCGGCATCATCGCGGTCTCGCTCGCCTCACTCGGCGCGATCTCCCTCTTCTTTGCGAAGACGAAGGTCGGCTTGGCGATGCGCGCCGCGGCGCTCTATCCGGAATCGAGCCGCACGCTCGGCGTTCGCGTCGGCTGGATGCTCGCGCTGGGTTGGGGCTTGGCCGCGGCCGTCGGCACGCTGTCGGGGCTGATGATCGCGCCCGTGGTGCTACTCGATCCGAACATGATGCAGGGCATTCTCGTATACGCGTTTGCGGCCGCGGTGCTGGGCGGCATCGAGAGTCCGGTGGGCGCGGTCGTCGGCGGCCTGCTGCTCGGCGTCGGGCTCAATCTCATCGGCGCGTACGTGCCCTTCATCGGCACGGATCTGCAACTGACCACGGCCTTTGCAATCATCGTCGTCATCCTGCTCTTCCGTCCGGCCGGGCTCTTCGGCCGGCGCTCGATGCAGCGCGTCTAGCCGATGAAGGATACTTCGTTCGGGCGCTATTTGGGCGTGGCGCTGGTGGTCGCGATCGTCGCCCTCTTGCCGCGCTTCATCCCGTCGTACGCGGCCTTCGAACTGACCTACGTCGGCGCGTACGCGATCGGAATCTTGGGCCTGACGATCCTCACCGGAACCAGCGGACAGATCTCGCTCGGTCACGGCGCGTTCTTCGCGATCGGCGGCTACACGGTGGCGGTCCTGGGCCAAAAGCTCGGAGTGCCCTACTGGCTGTCGCTGCCGCTGGCCGCGTTACTCAGCGGCATCATCGGCCTCGGTTTGGGCCTCGTCGCATTACGGCTCGAAGGCATCTATCTCGCGCTCGCCACCTTCGCGCTGGCGGTGTCCACGCCGTCGACGCTCAAACACTTCCGCGGTCTGACCGGGGGCTCGCAGGGCTTGGTGATCGCGCCGCTCGAGGCGCCCGCGCCGCTGCACGGCGTGCTCACGTCCGAGCAATGGCTCTACTACGTCACCTGGCTGCTCGCGGGCGCGCTCTTCGGACTGACGGCCTTCGCGCTCTCCGGGCGGCTCGGCCGGGCGTTGCGCGCGCTGCGCGACAACGAGGTCGCCGCGGTCTCGTTCGGCATCGACCCGCAACTCCACAAAACGCTCGCCTTCGGTTGGAGCGCCGCCTACGCCGGCGTCGCCGGCGCCATCGTCGCGATCGCGACGGCGTTCGTCAGCCCCGACACGTACACCGTCGCGCTCTCGCTATCGCTGGTGACCGGAGCGGTGCTGGGCGGCATCGACTTGCTCTGGGGGGCGCTGATCGGCGGAGCGATCGTCGAGTTCTTGCCGCTCGTCGTCCAGAAGGTCAACCCGGCCGCACCATCGGTCGTCTACGGCGTCGCGCTCGTTCTGTTCATGATCTTTCTCCCCGGCGGCATCGGCCGCGCAATCAGGTCTACGTTCACTTCGCTCCGGCTAAGAGGGACTCAACATGCACGTTCGTAACCGCTCACTCGCCCTCGCGCTTGCGGCAGGCTTCGCGCTGTCGCTCGGCGTGGGCGTTCGCGCCCCTGCGGGCGCCGAAGAACCCGGCGTCACGCCGACCGAGATCCTGCTCGGCGGACTCCACCCCTACAGCGGCCCCGCTTCGGCGTATGCCGCAATCGGTAAGGGCGCGCTGGCGTACTTCGCCTACGTCAACGACAAGGGCGGCGTTCACGGCCGCAAGATCAATTACAAGGATCTCGACGACGCCTACAGTCCGCCGCAAGCGATCCAGTTGACCAAGCAACTGGTCGAACAAGACCACGTCTTCGCAATGTTCGACACGCTGGGCACGCCGTCGTGCAGCGCGATCCGCCCGTATCTCAACGATAACGGCGTTCCGCAACTCTTCGTGGCCACCGGCGCCAGCACGTTCGGCGCGGACTACGCGAAGTATCCCTGGACCATCGGCTGGCAGCCCGACTATCGCTCGGAAGCGCGCGTCTACGCGCACTATTTGTTGAAGGAAGACGCCAACCCAAAGATCGCCGTGCTGATGCAGAACGACGATTACGGCGAAGACTACCTGGCCGGATTGAAGGAAGGCCTCGGACCGAAGGCCGACTCGTTCATCGTCAAGACCGCCACCTACGAAGTGACCGACGCGTCGGTGAGTTCGCAGATCGCTTCGCTGAAGGCGAGCGGAGCCGACACCTTCTTCATCTTCGCGACGCCGAAGTTCAGCATCCAAGCCATGGTGATCACCGCGCAGCAGTCGTGGCATCCGCGCACGTTCCTGAATAGCGTCTCCGCCTCGCAGACGATCATGAACCTGACGGCCAAGGCGGGCGGCGTCGAGGCGACCAAAGGCATCATCACCACCGTCTACGTCAAGGACCCGAGTTCGTCGGACTGGGACAACGACGCGGGCATGAAGCTCTATAAGGAAATCTTGGCCAAGTACGCGCCGGGATCCGACGCGACCAACGGCTTCTTTCTCTACGGCATGGGCGTGGCGTACACGATGGTCGACGCCCTCGAGCACGCCGGCAAGAATCCGACGCGCAAGACGTTGATGAACGCGGCCACCCATCTCTACGAGAAGGACAATCCGTTCACGCTGCCCGGCGTGCTCGTGCACACGACGGCGAAGGATCACTTCCCGATCGACCAGCAGCAGTTGGGCCGCTACGACGGAGCGCACTTCGTGCGTTTCGGCGGCCTCATCGAAGGCCGCGGGCGCTAGGGCCACAGGCTGACGACTTGCCGGCGCTGCTCGAAGTTCGCGATCTCTCGATTCGTTTCGGCGGAATCGCCGCCCTCAGCGACGTGTCCTTCGACGTCGCCGAGGGACACGTCTCGGGGCTGATCGGACCGAACGGCGCCGGCAAGACGACCTGCTTCAACTGCATCACGCGCTTGTACCAACCGTCCTCCGGCAAGATCGCCTTCGCCGGAAGCGACCTGTTGCGCTTCGCCCCGCACCAGCTCGCGGCAAAGCGCATCGTGCGCACCTTCCAGAACGTCGCGCTCTTCGACCGGCTGAGCACGCTCGACAACGTGCTCGTCGGTTGCGACGCATCCGCGGAATCCGGCGCCGCGCGCGGCCGGGCCGCGGTTCGCGGCGAAGCGCTCCAAGCGCTGAAATATCTCGATTTGCTGGGCATCGCCGAACGGCCGGTCCGCGGCCTCCCGTTCGGCACGCGCAAGATGGTCGAACTCGCGCGCGCGCTCGCCGCCCGGCCGCGCTTGCTGCTCCTCGACGAGCCCGCCTCGGGCCTCACCACGGGCGAGGTCGGCGCGCTGACCGACGTGATCCGCGCGATCGCCCGCGACTACGCGGCGACGATCGTGATGGTGGAGCACCACATGCAACTGGTGATGAGCGTCTCGGATCACGTGATCGTCTTGGCGTCGGGGCGCAAGATCGCCGACGGCACGCCCGAGGCCGTCCAGCGCGACCGGGGCGTCATCGAAGCCTATCTCGGGACGTCCTGACGTGGCCTTGCTCCAAGCCCGCGGGCTCCACGCCAAGTACGGTGAGAGCGAGGTCCTCCACGGCATCGACGTCGAGGTCGAGCAGGGTTCGATCGTCGCGCTGCTCGGTGCGAACGGTTCGGGCAAGACCACGACCTTGCGCGCGTTGACCGGCGCGGTGCGCGCGAGCGGCAGCGTGCTCTTCGAAGGCAAGGACGTGATCGGTCTGGCGCCCGAGGAGATCGCACGGCTGGGCATCGCCCACGTCCCCGAAGGCCGCGGCACGCTCGGTTCGTTCAGCGTGCGCGAGAATCTGGCCATGGGCGCCTACACGATGCGCGACAAGAAACGCACCAAGGCGCGCTACGATAAAATCGTCGCCTACTTTCCTTGGCTGGTCGAACGCCGCGAGCAGCCCGCGGGCTTGCTCAGCGGCGGCGAGCAGCAGATGCTGGCGATCGCCCGCGCGCTGATGATGGAGCCGCGGCTCGTCCTGCTCGACGAACCGTCGCTCGGACTCGCGCCGATAATCGTCAAGCGCATCTTCGAGATCCTGCGCACGATCAACCGCGAGGACGGCGTCAGCATCTTGCTGGCCGAACAGGACGCGGCCGCCGCGCTGGCCTTAGCGGGCCAAGCCTACGTCCTCGAGACCGGCCGCATCGCACTGCACGGCCCGAGCGCCGACCTCGCCGGCAACGAACGACTGCGCAAATCGTATCTGGGGTATTGAGGACCGGCTACCCGGCCAGATACACTTCGCCTTCGATCTCGACGGGGATGTCGAACGGTAACTCCGCCATCCCGACCGCGCTGCGGCTGTGCGCGCCGATCTCCGGCCCGAACACCTCGAGGATCAAATCGGAGAAGCCGTTGATGACGCTCGGCTGGCGGTTGAACCCCGGCGCGGAGTTGACCATGCCGAAGGTGCGGCCCCAACCGGCGATGCGATCCAAGTCGCCGAGGGCGCGCGCCAGGCTGCCGAGCATCGAGAGGCCGACCAGCCGCGCCGAGGCGTAACCTTGCTCGAGCGTCAGCTCGCGTCCCACCTTGCCCAGCGGACCGGCGATCGACCCGTCGGTATTCTGCGGCCCGTGGCCGGCGATCAGCGCGCGATTGCCGACGACGTGGACCGTGCGAAACGGAAAGACGACGCCACCGGGCAGCACCATCGGCGCCGGCAAGGCTAAGCCGAGTTCGCGGAGCCGGGCCTCGATGCGAGCCACGTTCGGACCGCTATTTCTTTTTTGCGGGCGGTGCTGCGGTGAAATGAAAGCCGGCCTTGACCAGCGAGAAATAGACGGCGGTGTCGCGCGTCCACTCGACCTGCGGCGCGGCCATGACCAACACGTACCAGTGCCCGTTGCGGGTCGCCGCGATCATCTGAATCGAACTCGGCTCGTTGCCGGAGGTTCCCTCGGCGTAGATGTTGCGCGCGGTGACGCCGCCGAGCGACGCGCCCGGCTGATTTTGGATCAACTTGAGGTTGCTCCAATTGCCGATGACGCCGTTGACGATCTTCTGCAGCGAGGGCAGGTCGGAACCCGGCCCGCTGGCGACGCGGGCGTAGCCCTTACCGCAGTCGATGAACGCGTAGACGGTCTTCGTTTTGGCCCGCACGGTGCACTGCGCGGGCACCGCGATCGTGTAGGCGGCGGGATCGTCGCTGAAGGTCGCCGGGGCGGCCGCGGCCAGCACGACCGCGGCGGACAACATCACGCCGAGCATAGTCGGAAATCGTTCCCCGGGACTTCGGAGGAACCTACCGGCGCGCGGCGCCGGCGCTTCAATCGCGAACGATCTCCAAGCGCAGGAAGTGCGTGGCGCACGAGATGCAGGGGTCGTAATTGCGAATCGCGCGCTCGCAGCTTTCGCGCAGGGCGTCGTCGTCGAGTGCGAGGCCGGCTTCCACGGTGCGGCGCAGGTCGCGTTCGATCTGGGGCTGGTTCTGCGATGTCGGGGGCATGATGTTGGCGCCCGCGATGCGCCCCTGGTCGTCGGTCTCGTAGCGGTGGAAGCAGAGTCCGCGCGGCGCCTCGGTGGCCGCGCAGCCGCGCCCCGCGCGAGGCGTCAGCGCCACGGACGCTCGTTCGAGGGGCTCGTAGGCCCGAGCCAAGCGCAGCGCCTCTTCGAGCGCGTAGACCGTTTCGAGCGAGCGGATGACGATGCTGCGGTGCGGGTTGCGCACGACCGGCCCCAACCCGGCCTCGGCCGCGAGTTCGCGCACCAAGGGCGAAAGCTGCGCGGCGTTGAGCGCGTAGCGGGCCAGCGGCCCGAGGATGTAGGGCCGGTCGAGCCCGCGCATCACGCCTTGCAGCGCGGTCGAGTGGGGCACTTGCGTCTCGGCGAAAAACTCTTCGTAGCGCTCGACGGGGATGTCGAGGCCCAGGCTCGAGACGACCCGGCCGCGCTGCATCGGATATTCGCCGGGCTGGTGCAGTGCGACGAAGACGTAATCGTCCTCGAAATCGGGATGGGGCAACTTCGCGAAGAAGCGCACACTCTCGATCGCCTCGGCCAGCGCCGGTTCGAGCGTTGCGGCCAGCGAGTCCATGGCGACCCGGTCGGGCGCGCGGTAAAAGCCGCCGACGCGCGTGTTGACCGGATGCACCGCGCGGCCACCGACCGTCTCGACGATCGCGTTGCCGGCGCGCTTCAACATAATGGCGCGGTCGAGCAAATTGTGGTTCGGCGCTTCGAGCCCTAACGCATCGGAGGAGCCGAGATAATCGGGCGCGTGGAGCAGGTGCGTGTGCAAGGCGTGGCTCTGCACCCACTCGCCGCAGTAGGCCAGACGCCTCAAGCGGTCGATGCCCTCGTCGGGTGCGGCGCCGAAAGCGGCCTCGAGCGCGGCGCTCGCGCCGAAGATGTAGGCGAACGGGCAGATGCCGCAAATGCGCGAGACCAAGTCGGGAACGGCGGTGTAGGGCCGCCCGCGCAGCAGCGCCTCGAAGTAGCGCGGCGGCTCGAAGATCCTGAAGTTCAGTTCTTCGACGACGCCACGGCGCACGCGTACGAAGAGCGAGCCTTCGCCCTCAACGCGCGAGAGCGCGTCGACGCGAATCGTGCGCGTCCGCTTGTCGCCGTCGGCCGGGCGGCTCATCGTTCGTCGCGCCGCGCGAACGACGCGCCGCGCGAATCGAAGGCCAAGTAGAGACTCGGGGACCGCCCCGCGGCCGTATCTTGAGGACCGAAGCAACCGTAACATCCGCGGCTGTGGCGCGGGCAGAGCGCGCCGCAGCCCGCTTGCGTGATCGGACCCAGACACGGGGTGCCCTGGGCGACGGTCACGCACACGTTGCCGGCGAGCTTGCACTCGAGGCAGACGCTGTGTCCGGAGATTGCGGGGCGGCGCCCGTCGACGAGCGCGCTCAGCACGTGCTCGAGTTGACGCCCGTCGATCGGGCAACCCCGCAATTCGAAATCAACGGCCACGTGCTCGGCGAGCGGCGTCGAGTTCGCCAGACTGTCGACGTACTCGGGACGCGCGTACACCGCACGCTTGAAGGCTTCGTGTTCGAGGCCGTTGCGCAGGGCCTGAACACCGCCCGCCGTGGCGCAGGCTCCGATGGCGACCACGAAGTTCGAACTGCGCCGAACCTCGCGAATGCGCTCCGCATCGTGCGCGGTCGAGATCGAACCTTCGACGAGCGAGACGTCGTAGCGGCCGCGAATCCGCGCGCTGGTCGCTTCGGGAAAGTAGGCGATGTCGAACGCGCCGCGTAGAACGGCTTCGCAGTCGAGCACGGTCAGCTGGCACCCGTCGCACGAGGCAAACTTCCAGACCGCCAGCTTGAGTTTGCGCTTGGCGCTCACGTCACAGCTCCCGCACCGAGAGGTACGGCGCGATCCGATCGTAGCGATACACCGGACCTTCGCGACACATGAAGCTCGGCCCGAGCTGACAGTGCCCGCAAAAACCGATGCCGCACTTCATGCTTCGCTCCAGCGTCACGAAGATGTGCTCGGGTGGCACGCCCTTGCCTTGCAGCGCGCGCACGGCCGGCGGGGTCATGGCTTCGGAGCGGCAGACGAACGCGGTCGCGTTGGCTCCATCGAAGTGCGCGGCGCCCACGGCGGCGGCCAAACTGCCGACGCGCCCGCGATAGCCGCTGGGCGCCGTGTGCGCCGTCACGTGAACCTGCATGTCGAAGCGTCCGCGCCAGGCGTGCAGCTCGCTCGCGAAGAGCACGTCGTCGAGGCCGCGCGAACCGTACACCACGATCACCTTGCCGAACCGTTCGCGCTGAGCGAGCACTTCGTACACGAGCGGACGCAGCGGCGCCAAACCGATCGTGCCGGTCACGAAGACGACGTCGCGCTCGTAGGCCGCCTCGATCGGCCAACGCGAACCGAACGGACCGCGCACCCCGACCGTCGCACCGGCTTTGAACGCGCCCATCGTTTTGGTCACCGCGCCGACCTCGCGGATCGTATGCACCAGTTGCGTGGCGTCGCGGCAATCGCCGCTGACGCTGATCGCCACTTCGCCCGCGCCCGGCGCGTAGAGCATGTTGAACTGCCCCGGCTCGAAGCGATAGGGCGAACCGTCGCGGGCGCGCAGCACCCACGTGAACGTGTCGGCTAATTCTCGCTTGACCCGCTCGATCCGAAAGGGCCGGGGCACCATCGGATCGCGCAGGGGCGTCGGGACGAGAATCAAGGCCGATCGATCGCGCACTCGACCAGACGCTCGCGCGCGCTCGCCATCCGCCTGGCCATGACCGGAATGAAACGGCGCACCACTTCGTAGCCGAGTTCGGGTTCGCTCTCGAAACGGCGGCGCAAGGCCGCGGCATCGATTTCGATCAGCCGCGCGTGCTCCACGGCGCGCGCGTCGAACGTCCACAGATAGGGCGGCACGAGCCACGACCAGCCCGCGACGTCGCCCTCGCCCACCTGTTCCACCACCACCGGATCGCGCCCGGGCGCGTAGAGTTCGATCGAAACCAGACCGTGTTCGATCAAGAAGAACGCGTCCGCGCGATCGCCGTGACGAAAGAGCAGTTCGCCGATGCGGAGTTCGCGCGGCGTGGCCAGCGACGCAAGCCGTTCGGCGAACGCCTGGGGCAGTCCGGCGAAAAACGCGTGATGGGAAATCGATGCCGAGGCAACGGCGCTCATGGGTTACGAACCTCCCGCGGGGCCTTCGACGATGGCCGAACTCTCGCGAATGGCGGCGACCTCTTCGACGATGTCGATGCCGGCCGGACACCAAGCGATGCAACGCCCGCAACCGGTGCAGCCGCTGCTGCCGAACTGATCGTGCCAGTGCGCAAGTTTGTGGGTCAACCACTGGCGATAGCGCGCGGCCGGATCGCGACGCACGCTGCCGCCGTGGATGTAGCTGAAGTCGAGCGTGAAGCACGAGTCCCAGCGGCGCTCGCGCTCGATCCGCGCGCCGCCGAGTTCGGCGACGTCTTCGACGGTGCTGCAGAAACACGTCGGGCAGACCAGGGTGCAATTCGTGCACGAGAGGCACCGCTTCGCGGTCTCCGCCCAGCGCGGATGTTCGAGATTGGCCTTGAGCACGCTCTCGGCGTCGGGCGGCATCGCGCGGACCTGCATCGCGGCCGCGCGCGCGACGGCGGCGCCGGCCGCGGCGAGATCCGCGTCGGTCGCGACGCGGTGCGGCACGTGCGCGACCAGCGCGGCGCCGCGCTCGCTGCCCGTCTCGAGTACGAATTCGTGGCGCCCGGGCTCGCAAATCTCGGTCAAAGCGAGGTCGTAGCCGCTCGTCGCGCGCGGGCCGGTATGCATCGAGACGCAAAAGCAGGTACCGCTCGCGCGACCGCAATTGATCGCCACGACGAAGAGCGCCGAGCGGCGCGCGGCATACGCCGAGTCGATGAAGTCGCCGCCCATGAAGACGCGGTCCTGGATGGCGATCGCCGCCAGTTCGCACGCCCGCACGCCGAAGAGCGCCGTCGGGCGCACGTCGACCGGTTCGGGTTCGATGCTAAAGTCGGCGCCGTCGCGCAGTCCGTGCCAGAGCACGTGCCGGGGCGGGAAGAGTTCGCGCTTCGCTCCCTGCGGCCCGACGGTATAGTCGAAGAGGGCCGGGGAATCGGTTTGGCTGAGGCGATAGGCTCCCGGCGCGGTTTCGTCGCGTAAACCCACCGGCAAGGCGCTCCCGTCGACGAGCGGCGCATAGCCGATGGCCCCGTCCTCGACCTGCGGCCCGAGCACGTCGTAGCCCGCGCGGTGCAACGCGGCAATCAGCGCATCGAGTCCGGCACGGTCGATGACGCACGCGAAGTCGAGCGCGCTCTGCATCATCGTCTAGCCTTCCGGTCCCGCGCGCCGCGAATCCCCCTTCCTAGTAGTGCAACGGCAACGAGCGTGCGCTCGCGGTCCGTCGCTCTTACTGTTTTGCCGGGCGACCGCGCGGATAACGAACCGCACGCCCTCGCCCGCGGGGGCGTGAGGCCGACGAACCGGGCGAACGCTCGGCCTGAGGGCCGCTCCCCGGCCGTGGCGAAGGGCGCGCGATGAGCCAGCCGGTTGTCGAGACATCGCGCTTCCCGTACGCCGAAACGTGCGACCGCTTGCAGACGGCGATCTCCGCCGGCGGCGCAACGCTCTTCGCGCGAATCGACCAGCAGGCCGCGGCGGAGGGCGTTGGACTGAGCCTCCGGCCGACGACGCTTTTCATCTTCGGTAATCCGCGCGGCGGAACGCCGTTGATGCATGCGTATCCGCTGAGCGCTCTGGATCTTCCGCTGAAAGTCCTCGTGTGGGAAGAACACGACCAGGTGAGCGTCGCGTATACGCGGGCATCGGACATCGGGGCGCGCTACGGCATGACGGGTTTGGACGACGTGCTCGCGAACGTCCAACGTTTGCTCGACGCGGTCGTGGCCGCCGTCGGGGACCGGCGTTGACGCGGCTGGCTTTCGCGCTTAGCGCGATCGCCGGCGGGATTCTCGATCGTCCTCGCACTGAAGGAAGCGCCGCGGGCCGAGGCCGCCGTTTAGCCGAGAAACTCGCTGCGAACGGCGTCGGTGTGTTGGCCTAGCTTCGGGACGGGCCCGAACGCCGGGGAGCCCTCGGCGCGCCAGGCGGGTGGCGCGATCACCTCGATCGTTCCCGCTTCCGTTTCGGTTGGAGCGAGGCGCAGTTGCCGATGCCGGGCGAGAGCCGCGACGTCGTTGACGCGGCCGAAGGCGATGTTCGCCGCTCCGAGCTTACTCGCCATTTGCTCGACGGTGTGGCGTGCGAAGGCCGCGCGTACGACGACGTCGAGTTCCGTGCGGTGCTCGACCCGCAGCACGTTGCTCGCAAAGCGCGGATCGCTTTCGAGCGTCGCGTCGTCGAGGATGCGCGCGCAGAAGATCGGCCACTCGCGTTCGTTCTGAATCGCGACCAGGATGGCGCCGTCGCTGCACGGATAGGCGCCGTAGGGCGCGATCGTCGGATGGTTGAGCCCGAGCCGCCGCGGGACCTTCGCCGCGTACCGGTACTGCAAGTAGGCTACGTTCATCCAATCCGCCATCGAATCGAAGAGGGAAACGGCAACGCCCTTGCCTCGTCCCGTGTCGCGACGTTCGTAGAGCGCTTCCAGGATCGCCGCGTACGCGTACATCCCCGTGCCGATGTCGCAGACCGAAGCACCGATGCGCGCGGGCTCCTCGGCGGTGCCGGTCATCGAGGAGAGACCGCTCTCCGCCTGCACCAACAGGTCGTAGGCCTTCATCGCCGCGTAAGGCCCGGAGTCGCCGTAGCCCGAGATGTCGCAGGTGATCAGGCGAGCGTTCCGTTCGCGCAGCGCGGCGCCGCCGAAACCGGCGCGCGCGGCCGCGCCCGGCATCAGATTCTGGATGAAGACGTCGGCCCGGTCGAGCATCGCATGCAATAAGCGGCGATCGTCGTCGGCCTTGATGTCGAGGCAGATCGACTCCTTGCCGCGATTGAGCCACACGAAGTGCGCGCTCTGCTCGAGCACGTCGAAGTCGTAGCGGCGCGCGAAGTCGCCCTCGGCGCGCTCGATCTTGATGACCCGCGCGCCCGCGTCGGCGAGCCGCGCGGAGCAATAGGGCGCCGCGACCGCCTGTTCGAGCGAGACGACCAGAATGCCGCGCAGCGGCCCTTCGCCGACGGCCACTAGAACGACCTCGGCATGCCCAGCACGTGCTGGCCGATGTACGAGAGCACCAGGTTGTTCGCAACCGGCGCGGTGATGTAGAGCCGCGTTTCGCGGAACTTCCGTTCGATGTCGTATTCCTCGGCGAAGCCGTAGCCGCCGTGCGCGTCGAGCGACGCGTTCGCGGCCTGCCAGGCGGCCTCGGACGCCAGCAGCTTGGCCATGTTCGCCTCGGGGCCGCAGGGGCGGCCCGAATCGAAGAGAGCGGCCGCCCGGCGGCGCATCAAGTCGGCCGCTTCGATCGCGGCGTGAGCGCGCGCGATGGGAAATTGGACGCCCTGGTTGCGCCCGATGGGACGGTCGAAGACGACGCGCTCGCTCGCGTACTTCACGGCCCGCTCGATGAAGAACCGCCCGTCGCCCACGCACTCGGCGGCGATCAGAATGCGCTCGGCGTTCATCCCGTCGAGGATGTAGCGGAAGCCCAGGCCCTCTTCGCCGATGAGATTCTCCGCGGGCGCTTCGAAGTCGCGAAAGAACACCTCGTTGGTTTCGTGATTCATCATGGTGCGGATCGGCCGCACGTCGAGCGTGCCGGGCTTCGCCTCGCGCAGATCGATGAGAAAAGTGGAGAGGCCGCGCGTCTTCTCCTTGGGATCTTCCGAGGGCGGCGAGGTACGCGCGAGCAGCAGCATCAAGTCGCTGTGCTGCACCCGCGAGGTCCAAACTTTTTGGCCGTTGACGACGTAGCGATCGCCCACGCGCACCGCCGTCGTGGCGATCTTCGTCGTGTCGCTGCCCGCAGTCGGTTCGGTGACGCCGAAGGCTTGCAGACGGAGTTCGCCGCGGGCGATCGGCGGCAGATAGCGCTGCTTCTGCTCCGCCGATCCGTGGCGCAGGACCGTGCCCATGGTGTACATCTGCGCGTGACAGGCCGCGGCGTTGCCGCCCGAGCGATTGATCTCCTCGAGGATGATGCTCGCCTCGGCGATGCCCAGCCCCGCACCGTCGTATTCGACGGGAACGAGCGCGGCCAAGTAGCCGGCGTGGGTCAGCGCATCGACGAACGCCTCGGGATAGGCGCGCCGCGCATCGACGTCGCGCCAATAGGCGCCGTCGAAGGTCGCGCACAGTCTCCGCACTGCGTCGCGCAGCGCGGCCTGCTCGCCGGTCGGCTCCAACCCGGTGCCGGCGTCAGTCGCGGTAGCTTGGATCGATGCGGTCCAGACGACGCAGCAGCGGAGCCCACAGGATGCCCTCCACCATGCCCCGTCCGAATTTCGCTTGCTGCGTCACCAGCGCTTTGACTTGGTCGGTGGGCTGATAGATCTCGGGGTTACCCGCCAACGTCGCGACCTGCGTCGCGCAAGCCCGTTCGAGGAAGTACATCGTGAGGAACGCGGTCTGCACCGACGCTCCGACCGTAAGCGTGCCGTGGTTGCGCAGCAGCATCGCGCTCTTGTCGCCGAGGTCGGCGACGAGCCGCGGCCGCTCGGCCAGATCGAGCGCGATGCCCTCGTAATCGTGATAGGCCAATTCGTCGCCGAGAATCATCGCCGTCTGGTTGAGCGGCAACAGGCCGTGCGCTTGCGCCGACACCGCGACGCCGGCGATCGTGTGCAAGTGCATCACGCACTTCGCGTCTTCGCGCGCGGCGTGCACGGCGCTGTGAATCGTAAAGCCCGCCGGGTTGATGAAGTACGGCGATGGCTCGACGATTTTGCCGTCGAGATCGACCTTGACCAGCATCGAGGCGGTCATTTCGTCGAAGGTGACGCCGTACGGGTTGATCAGAAAGTGATGCTCGGGCCCGGGCACGCGCGCCGAAATGTGCGTGAAGATCAGGTCGTCCCAGCCGAAGTGGGCGACCAGCCGATAGCAGGCGGCTAGGTCGACGCGCGTCTTCCACTCTTCGGCCGAACAGCGCTCGCGAAGGGGAACGGCGGACTCGGGGGCGGCGACAGTACTCATGGTACTACCTTGCCCCCGAGGCCCCAAAATCCTAGCGTCGAGGGCTCACCGCAAGCCCAGTGAGGCGATGCTCGGCAAACGCGGACCCGCTCCCGGCGGCTGGGTCGCGTAGCCCGTCGTCAGCGTACCGGAAGCAACGTATTGAAAGGGAGCGCCGTCCGTATCGGACGATTCGTACAGGTACCAGACGAGTGCCTTCTCGTCGATTAAGAATGTTGCGACCAGATCGCCGTAGGCGTAAAGCGTGGTCGTTATATCCCACGTCCCGGCATAGCCTGGGATCGCGGCCTTGAAACCGCCCGCGTATGCGTCGTATAGGCTACAACCGCTCTCGAGAAGATAACCCGAGGCGTAATCTCCGGACTGCGTCAACTGAACTCCGTCACAATAGCCGGAAAGGGTGTACGTCACGGTTTTCGCCTTCGGTTTTAGGCTACTGCGCGTGGCCGGGAAGACCCGGCCCGTGCCGGCTGCCCGCGACCAGGTCGGCTTCGCTTGGCTTCTGCGGAGATCGTCGCTGCTATAGCCCTTGACCAGCGTCCCGGATTGGAGATATTCGAAGGGCGTCCCCGTACTGTCTTGGGAAACGTAGAGGAACCATTCCAAGGATTTTTCGTCGATCAAGTACGTTTCCATAAAGTCGCCTTCGCCGGACTCCGTCGTCGAGATGTCCCACGTGTCGGCATAACCGGTAATGGCGCCCTTGAAGCCGCCGGCATACGCATCGGGCGCACTACATCCAGACTCCAAGTGGTATCCGCTGGCGGCGGCCCCGTCCTGATCCAGTTGAATACCGTCGCAATATCCTTGAAACGTGTAGGTGACCGTCTGCGACTTCGGCCGGCTCGAGGTCGGGCCGGCTAACCAAGAGGGGTTAGGAGCGAAAAGGACAGCTGCGCTCAGGAGCATCGGCAGCATCGTATTCTCCTTTGTGTAAAGTGAAGTAGACCCGAGCGAATGCGGATCGCAACGCCTTTTCTCAATTTGACTAGCCGGGCCTTCGACGAATCGGTACAGATGTGCGGGCGCGGCGCTAGGCACGCGGCCTACGTAGGTTCGAATCGGCCGAGATCTACGCTCGACCCAAAAGTACGCGAGCGCCCACTCACAGGCGCGCCGTCGAACTCGCCCGACCGTACGCGCCGGACTCACCGCACGCAGACTCCAAATGGTATCCGGACCTTCGACTCCGTCTTGTTCGAGTTGGATTCTGTCGCAATACCCGTCAATCGTGCACGTGACCGTCGCCGGCCGAGTTTCGGGCCCGCTATCCCAAATGGATGAGCAATCGGCGCACCTAGCGCCCAATCGACAGAATCCGGATCGGCGGCGCGAGACGCTGGGCGCGCGCCGGGGCGTGCTGGATGCGGCGAACGACGTCCATGCCGCGCACGACGCGGCCGAAGGCGGCATAGCCGAAATGGTCGGGGCTGCGGTCGGCGTCCAAGAGACGATTCGTGTTGCCGATGCAGATGAAGAACTCCGAGCCCCCGGTGCCCGGATCCTTATCCCGCGCGATGCCGATCTCGCCGTCATCGAAGTGCAATCCGGTCTTGGCGGTCGATTCGAGCGGAATCTTGCCGAACGGATAGGGCGCCGCGTCGGGAAGGTCCAGGCCGCCTTGGATCACCTGGATCGGGCGATGCGGCGACTGATTTCCGGGACGGACGATGCGATAAAACGTCGCACCGTCGTATTTCCGCGCGTCGACGTAGCGCAGAAAGTTTGCCGTTGTAATCGGCGCGCGGGCTGCATCCAGACGAACGACGATCGCGCCGGCCGAGGTGCGGATCACGACGTCGACCGCCCGCGGTGTTGCCGCCACGGCTGGAGTGACCCAAAGCATCGGGGCGGTGCAGACGAGGAAAAGAGCGGCTTTGGCTAAGGCTCGTGTTCGGCGCATGCCTGCTTTGATAGGGCGACACCGCGGCAAACCCTCCGCACGCTCTCTACCGAGGGAATGGACCGGAGGAAGCATTCCTGCTAGAATCGGACGGCGGAGACGATCGCCGCGCAACGCCCGCGCCTGAAAGGGATCACCGTGAGATTCAACGCCATTCTCCTCGGCCCGACACTTCTCTGCCTAACCCTATTGCAGGGGATAACCCTCTCGGCAGCCTCGGCCGCGCCGTTCAGCGACCCGTTTAGCGGCAACAGCCTCAACCCCGGCTGGTCCATCAGTTCGCCGAACCCCGACTCTTCGGTCGGTCTGACGGGAAAGGGTTACCTCTTGATGACCGCCTCTCCCAAGAACGGCGGGTCGGACTTGTACGCGGGTACGAATTTCAACGCGCCGGTCATCTTGCAACCGATCTCGTCGAGCCTCGACTGGACCGTTACGGTGCAAGTGAACTACCAGGCGACCAACGACGCCCAGGGGGCCGGCATCATGGTCGCGACCCAGAACGGAGGCTTTACCGAAGCCTCGCAGTTTCTGCGGCTCGCCGAGCACGACTACGTTTCGAGCGAAGCCGTCTGCGGCTTGGGCGTGCCCAACAACGGAGCCACCTGCGCGGGCTACAGCGGCTCGACGATCTACCTCCGGGTCATCAAGAGCGGCTCGAACTACACGGTCGAATACAGCGCGAACAAGAAGCAGTGGACGAAACTCGCCGAGCAGAAGATTACGACCAGCTACTCGTACATAGGGCTCTTCAGCATTAGGCAGCCTTGGGACGATAACGATTCCGTGTATACGAACGCATATTTCAACTACTTCAACATCAAGGTCAAAAACCAGAAAGACGGCTTGCGCTTCGGCGGACTGCGCTAGCCGGCAGCCGGACGACCTCGGCGGTGAACGCAGGGGTCTTCGGCGGTGTCACCTTCCGTGAGCGACGACTTCGAGCGGCTCGTACGGGAGAATCAACGCGTGGTTTACCAGGTTGCCTTCGGCGTGCTCGGCAATGAGGCCGACGCGCAGGACGTCACCCAAGAGGCCTTCATCCGGGCCCATGCGCGGCGAAACCAGTTGCGCGACTCGGAGCGCTTTCGCGCTTGGGTGTGCACGATCGTCAGAAGATTGGCGCTCAACGCGCTGCGCTCCGGGTCCCGTGCCCGCAAGCGTGAAGAACTCGTCGCCCGCGACGAACCGGCCCCGGCCGACGCCGAAACGACGGTCGCCGAGCGCGACTTCCTGGAACGCGTACGTCGCGAGAGCGAAGCGCTTCCCGAAAAACTTCGCGAGACGCTGCGGCTGTGCGCCGTCGAGGGGCTCGATCACAAACAGGTAGCCGACCTGCTGGGCATACCCCAGGGCACCGTCCGTTCCCGGCTCCACCTCGCGCGTAAAGCGCTGCTGCGGTCGCTGTCGTCATGAGCGCCTGCACGGCGTGGGACGACGCCATCCTCGACGCCGCCCTGGGCCAAACGCCGAGCGACCCGCTTCGCCGTCATCTCGTCGCATGTGCGGGCTGCCGGGACGAATTGGCGCGACGGCAAGCCCTCGCGCAGCGACTCGACGTCGCCGTCGAGACGCTCGTTCGCAGGGAGCCGCCGGCCTCGCTCGGCGCCCTTGCGTCGCGCCTGCGCGACGTTCCCGCGCTTACTGCGCGGCGCTCGACGCTCGCGCTCTCCGCTTGGGCGGCGCTTGCCGCGGCCACGATCGCGTTGCTCTTCATCGTTCGCGCGCTCTCGCCGAGCGGGTCGCCTTCGGACGCCGCAGCGGTGACGCGCTGGCAATCGCCCACCTCGTCGCTGCTCGAGTGGCACGTCAGCGTGCGCTCGCGGCCGCCCAGTCTCCCGGAAGACTCCCGAAAAACGCACTCACTGCGCACCATACCGATCGGAGAGAGACATGTCACCTAAAATTCCCGCAGCCGTCTTCGCCTTGTTGCTGGCCGCCTCGGCGCCCGCATTTGCCGAGCACGATCCCATTCGCGACGCGCTCACGCCGCCCGAGGTCGCCCTCAAACACCAACAGGCCTTGGGCTTGAGCGACGAGCAGGTCAAAACGATCGAGAAAGACGCGCTCGACGCGCAGCAGCAGTTCTCCCGCGCGCAGATGCAGCTGGCCGGAGCCGTCGAGAAGATGGCGAGCATCCTCAAGGACTCGCACGTCGATCAAGCGCGCGCGCTCGAACAACTCGATACGGTTCTGCGCCTGGAACGCGAGGTCAAGCGCGTGCAGCTCACGCTGATGATTCAGGTCAAGAACACGCTCACGGCGCAGCAGCAGGCGATGGCGCACCAGTTCGACGCGCAAGACGAAAAGTGAAGCGCGCCGAGCGTAAGCCGGGCTACCGCGGCCCGGGCACCTGCCGGCGTATGCTCGGGGAGCCCGTTGGCAGCAACCTGCAACGACCGAGGAGAAGCCGTGAGCGCAGATAGGGTCCAAGAAGTGGCCGACCTCTTGCACGAGGCCGGCGAAGTCCACCACGTCTATTATGCCGACGTCGACGGGGTCGACGACGACTGGGCGACCTTTTACTCCGAGTGGCTGTTGCGCCGCACGCGGTTCCCGCGGATCCTCGGTCGCTCCCCGGTTCGCAGCGGCCTCACGCGCGATCTCGTCGTCTACGACGAGGAGTACCAGGCAGCCGGATCGAGCGAGCCGTGGCCACGCTGGTACGCGCAACGGCTCGTAGACAAATACGGATAGGTCGGGGTTTCGCGCCCCCGCTCGGCTATCGCGCTGCTCTCTACCGAGGCGCTAAGCTGGGACGAGGCGCGCGCCCCGCCCCAGCGCTTCCAATTTGCCTGCGGCGATCGAGCGTTTCATCGGCGCCATGCCGCAGTTCGTCGAGGCGACGAGGCGTTGGGCCGGCACGTAGCGCAATGCAACGGCGAGCGTCGCCGCCACGTCTTCCGGCGACTCGATCGCATCGCTCGTCACGTCGATGACGCCGACGGCCACGCGCTTGTCGCCCGTGTGGGCCAAGACCTCCGGCGGCACGCGCGAACCGGCAAGCTCGATCGCGATTTCGTCGATCGCGCTTTGCGCGAGGAAGGGCAGCACGATCGCGTACTGATCCCACTCGGCGCCCAAGCTCGCCTTCCAATCGAGATTGGCCTGGATGCCGTAACCGTAGCAGACGTGTACCGCCGTCGAACACGCGACGCCGCGAACGCTCGCGTCGACGGCGGCGACGCCCCACTCCTCGAGTTCCTGAAAATAGACGTTGAATGCCGGTTCGTCCAGTTGGACGACGTCGACTCCGGCCGCGGCGAGTTCCTCGATCTCGGCGCGAATGACTTCGGCAAACGCGAATGCAGCCTTCTCGCGCGAACCGTAATATGCGTCGTGGAGCGTGTCGACGATGGTCATCGGGCCCGGTATCGTCACCTTCAGCTTGCGCCGGGTCAGCCCGCGGGCGAAACGGGCCTCGGCAACGTGAACCGGCCGCGTGCGCCGCACCGGGCCGGTGATGGTGGGCAGGTCGGCCTGATAGCGGTCGGCCCGGATGCCCTTGCGCACGATCTTCGTGAAATCGATGCCTTCGAGCGATTCGAGGAAGCCGTGGACGAAGTGCCGGCGCGACTGCTCGCCATCGGTGACCACGTCGATGCCCGCCCTGTCTTGTTCGGCCAGCGCGAGTTCGGTCGCATCGCGCTTCGCTTCGTCCAGCGCCTCGCCGGCGAGTTGCCACTCGGGCCACAGACGCTCGGTCTGGGCGAGCCACGCGGGCTTGGGCAGACTGCCCGCAATCGTCGTCGAGATCGTCGTCATCGCGGCGTAGTACGACGGCCTGCCCGGCGAACCTCGGGACGAACGCGCAAACGTGCAAGAACCGACGCCTCCGTCGGGTTAGACTGGTGCCGATGTGACACGGC
>Ga0326727_10005753_pt1 | contig 34937 bp, 32 predicted proteins | sample MB2enrmetagenome_FD_207643 | JGI IMG/M metagenome (GOLD analysis project Ga0326727, IMG submission 207643) | Lab enriched peat soil microbial communities from McLean, Ithaca, NY, United States - MB29MY | ecosystem: Environmental > Terrestrial > Soil > Wetlands > Peat | place: USA: New York...
GTAAGCTCAAGGACTATAAAAGAGGTGGCGAGCTTCGGCGGCCCGGTCAAGGGGTGCGTGCCGAAGGTGGTCGAGGAGGCCCTGAAGAAGAAGTTCAAGCGCTTATGAAGAGATTTCTCTCTTTCTTTCTTTGCGCGGTCCTCATCTTTGCTGCGTCCGCAAAAGGCGCAGGCGCGGCCAAGGTGCTCCAGATCAAGGTCCAGAGCGTTATCAGCCCTCCCATAGCGCAGTTCATAGCTGATTCAATAAAACAGGCGGAGAACGAAAAGGCCCGGGCCCTCCTAGTAGAGCTCGATACGCCCGGGGGCCTCGATACGTCCATGCGGGAGATCGTGAAATCGATCATGGAGTCCCGCGTGCCCGTGATCGTTTACGTCTATCCTTCCGGGGCGAGGGCCGCCTCGGCGGGCGCCATCATCCTCATAGCCGCCAACGTAGCCGCCATGGCGCCGGGCACCAACGTGGGCGCCGCCCACCCCGTTAGCATGGGGAAGGAGAAGATGGACAAGGTGATGATGGCGAAGGTCCTGCAGGACGCGCAGGCATACGCGCGGAGCCTCGCGGAAAAGCGCGGGCGGAACGCGGACTTGGCCGTCAGGATGGTCAAGGAAAGCTCCTCCGTAACGGCGGACGAGGCGCTGAAGGACAAAGTGATCGATGTCGTCGCCCCCGACGTGCAGACGCTCCTTTCGAAGATCGACGGCAAGGTCGTGGAAGCGGGCGGCGCAAAGGTGCGGCTTGCCACGCGGGGCGCGAAGGTGGTCGAGGTCGAGACGCCCTTCAAGTACAGGCTGCTCTCGTACATCAGCGACCCGAACGTTGCCTATCTGCTCATGATGATAGGCTTTTACGGCATACTCTTCGAAATATACTCCCCCGGCGCGGTCTTCCCCGGCGTTATCGGCGGCATATGCCTCATCCTCGCTTTCTATGCGTTCCACACCATACCGATAAGCTACGCGGGCCTTTTCCTGATCGTCCTCGGGGTTATCTTCTTCGTCCTGGAGCTCAAGATCATGAGCCACGGCCTGCTCAGCATCGCGGGGATCATATCGCTCCTCATAGGCTCCGTCATGCTCATCAACCTGCCTTCGAGCTGGCTCTCTCTGTCGTGGAAATCGATACTGGCCGCGGTCGTGCTGACTTCAATATTCTTCCTCGGTGTGATATCATATGCTGTAAAGGCCCAGTTATCAAAGGTGAAAACGGGCCGGGAGGGGCTTACGGGGGAGATCGGCACGGCAAACAGCGACATCGCACCGAGGGGCAAGGTCTTCGTCCACGGGGAGCTGTGGGACGCAATAAGCGAAGAGCCGGTGGCAGCCGGCGAGCGGGTGAGGGTCACAGCCGTAGACGGAATGACCCTTAGGGTCAAAAAAGAAGGGGGACGGTAATGCCTATCTATTTCTTTGTCCTGGTGCTGGTAATCATCTTTCTCGCAATGGCGATCAAGATACTCAACGAGTACGAGCGGGGCGTCATCTTCCGCCTCGGCCGCGTGCTCGGGAGGGCGAAAGGACCGGGCCTCATTATCTTGATCCCGGTCATCGACAGGATGGTCAAGGTGTCGCTCCGGACCGTCGTCCACGACGTGCCCGCCCAGGACGTCATCACGCGGGACAACGTGTCGATCAAGGTGAACGCCGTCGTCTATTTCCGGGTCATCGACCCGATGAAGGCGATCCTGGACGTGGAAAACTACCTTTACGCCACGAGCCAGCTTTCCCAGACGACCCTCCGCAGCGTCCTCGGCCAGGCGGAGCTTGACGAGCTCCTCTCCAAGCGGGAAAAGATCAACGAACGGCTCCAGGAGATCCTCGATATGCACACGGAGCCCTGGGGGATCAAGGTATCGAACGTTGAGGTGAAGAACGTCGATCTGCCGCAGGAGATGCAGCGCGCCATAGCGCGTCAGGCGGAGGCCGAGCGCGAGAGGCGGGCGAAGGTCATCAGCGCCGAGGGCGAGTACCAGGCTGCGCAGAGGCTCTTCGACGCTTCCGACATACTTTCCAGGAACCCGATGGCGCTCCAGTTGCGCTATCTCGCGACGCTGGTCGAGATCTCTGCGGAGAAGAACTCGACGATCATCTTCCCGCTCCCCATCGATCTGATAAAGGCGTTCACGGAGAAAATGCTAGACAAAACATAAGAAAGGTAGGGCCATGAAAAAACATCTCGCTGAACATCTTGTCGTTTTCATTGCTATGTTTTGTTTTCTCCTCAGCGCCGGGGCCGCAAACGCGGCCACGTCAGCGGCAAAAAAGAGGCACAGGGCGCCGGATGCTGCCAGGGGGGCCGACGAGGGGCCCTGCAAGGGGTACATCGTGATGGAGGCGGTTTCGGGCAAGGTGCTCGAAGAGCAGAACAGCCACGAAAGAAGAGCCCCCGCGAGCATGGCGAAGCTGATGACCGCCTGCATCGTCCTGGAGAAGGTCGCGGCCGGGGAGGTCCACCTGACCGACAAGGTCACCGTCTCCAGGGAGGCCTCGAAGATCGGGGGCAGCCAGGTTTACCTCAAGGAGGGCGAGTCCTTTACCCTTGAGGAGATGATGAGGGCCATGATGATCGCCTCGGCGAACGACGCGGCCTACGCGATAAGCGAGCTGATCGCCGGGTCGAGCAAGGGCTTCGTGGACCTGATGAACGAGAAGGCGAAGGCCCTCGGTATGAACGACACCGAGTTCGCTTCCGTCCATGGACTGCCGCCCTCAAAAGAGCAGAAGGAGGATGTTACTTCCTGCTACGATATGGCGCTCCTGGCGCGGGAGGTCCTCAAGTACCCGAAGGTCCTCGAATGGACGTCGACCAAGACCGGCGAGTTCCGGAACGGCACGTTCACCCTTAACAACCACAACAAGCTCCTTTCCAGGATGGCGGAGGTGGACGGACTGAAGACCGGGTATTACAAGAGCACGGGCTACAACGTGACGGCGACGGCGAAAAAGGGCGATGTAAGGTTCGTTGCCGTAGTCATGGGCAGTCCGACGGCGAAGGCGCGGGACAACCTGGCGGTCGAGAAGCTGAAGAAATACTTCGGTGAATACACGGTAATGAACGTCGCCAGGAAGGGCGAGCAGGTGGACAAGGCAGTCGTGCTGGAGGACGGCAGGTACAGGACCGTGAAAGGCATAGCCGCGGCCGACCTGAGCGTTACGGTGATGCGCTCGCGAAAGAAGGACCTGAAGCGGGTGATCAACGTGCCGCCTTCCGTGAAAGGCGAGGTAAGACAGGGACAGAAGCTCGGGGAGATCGTCTACGAGCTCGACAACGAGGTAGTCGGCAAGGTCGATATCGTGTCGCCCGTCTTCGTGCCGAAGGCGAACATATTCACCAGGATGGTTCGAAAGGCGGGCCTCAACATCTGAAAGGGGTCGTTCCCGTATGCCCAGTATGCTCGACAAGCGGCATATCGTCGTCGGCGTCTCCGGCGGCATAGCCGTCTACAAGGTCGCCGAGCTTGTGCGGTCGCTGTGCAGGCTGGGGGCGGACGTCCACGTTGTCATGACGAAGAACGCGATGGAATTCGTCACGCCCCTCACCTTTCAGACGCTGTCGGGGAACCCCGTAACGCACGAGATGTTCGAGCTTTTTACGGACAGCAGCATAGGCCACATAGCGCTTTCGGACATGGCGGACCTGGTGGTCATAGCGCCTGCCACCGCCAATATAATAGGGAAGATAGCGAGCGGCATAGCGGACGATTTTCTCACGACAATGGTCATGGCGACCATGGCGCCGGTCCTGCTCGCGCCCTCTATGAATACGAAGATGTGGGAGAACCCCATCGTCCGATCGAACGTGAAGAAGCTGCACGGGAGCGGGTTCCGGTTCATCGACCCCGCTTCCGGAGACCTGGCGTGCGGGTGGCAGGGCAAGGGAAGGCTGCCCGAGATAGACGAGATCGTGGAGCAGATGGAAGACTGCCTGACCGCGAAGGACTTCATCGGGGAGAAGGTGCTCGTCACCGCAGGGCCGACCTCGGAGCCGATAGACCCGGTGCGCTGCATCACCAATCGATCTTCGGGGAAGATGGGTTACGCGGTCGCCAAGATCGCAAAAAGAAGGGGGGCCGAGGTGGTCCTGGTGTCGGGGGCCGGCGGCTTGCCGCCGCCCAGGAGCGACATCAAGGTCGTGTACGTCGGGACGGCAGAGGAGATGAGGTCGGCCGTGATGAGGGAGCAGCGGAAGGCGTCCGTTATCGTCAAGGCTGCGGCGGTGGCCGACTACAGGTGCAGGGACCGGAGCAATCTGAAGATCAAAAAGACGACTGGCCGGGACGAGATCACGTTGGCCCTTGTGAAGAACCCCGACATACTGGCGGAGCTCGGGCGGTCGAAAAATAACGGCCGGGTGCTAGTCGGCTTCGCCGCGGAGACGGACCGCGTGATCGAGCACGCCGCGGCGAAATTGAAAGGGAAAGGCATCGACCTCATCGTGGCGAACGACGTGTCGAGGGACGGCATAGGGTTCGGCGCCGACGAAAACGAGGTGACGATCATCGAAGCGTCGGGCGGGACGAAGGACGTACCCAGGCTCCCCAAGGATGAGGTTGCCTCCATCATACTCGACGAAGCCCTCGCCGTACTGAAGAGAAAAAGAAAGAGAAAGGCCATGGGAGGCCGGGATTAGAGAACCCGGCCGCATCGCTAAGATGAACAAGCTCGTCGTCCCTGTAATCGTTATCTCCCTTATTTTTGCCGCTTTTGCTTTTCCCAGCCCCGGCGCCGCCAAGACCGCCGGAGACGAAAACCTCGCATCGGTCGTCGAGACGGCAAGCAAGGCGATCGTCAACATAAAGACGGAAGAGGCGGCGAAAAAGGGGAGCGAGCCGCGCAGCGCCAGCCTTTTCAGGCGGTTTTTCCCGTCGGATGCAGACGATGTGCAGGAGACGGTGGAGAATATAGGGTCGGGGGTCGTCCTCGACCCTAAGGGCCTCATCGTCACCAACGAGCACCTCATCTCCAAGGCGACGACGATCCGCGTGAAATTCGTCAACCGCGAGGAGTACGATGCCCACGTCATCGCCGCAGACCCGGAGATGGACATTGCGCTCCTCAAGATAGAGGACGGCAAGAAGGAATTCCCCTTTTTCAGGGCGATCAGGAGTAACGCGCGCGTAGGCGAGAAGGCCGTCGTCATCGGCAACCCTTACGGCCTGCCCACCTCCGTCACAGTCGGCGTGGTAAGCGCCTTCCGCAAGGGTGTAAAGATCAACGACAAGGTTTACTCTACGCTGATCCAGACGGACGCGGCCATCAACCCCGGCAACTCGGGGGGTGCGCTGCTCGACGAGGACGGCAACCTCCTCGGCGTAGTCACGGCCGTCTATGAAGAGGGCAAGGGGATAGGCTTTGCCATACCCATCGAGGACGTGATGACGATGCTCTCCGATTTCCTGGAGCACGCGCCTAGGCGCCCCATCTTCGGCCTGTTCGTAGACAGGAGGGATGACGACGACGGCCGGTATCTCTACGTGGACGGGGTGATCCCGGGCAGCCCGGCCGAGGCCGGCGGCATGAGGGTGGGCGACCGGATCGTTGAGATCGACAGCAGGAAGATCCGGGAAGGCATGAAGTTCCAGAACGTCTTCAGGAACGCCGTCCTGAACGGGGCGAGCCGGATCAAGGTCATGAGGGGGAGCACGGCGCTCACGGTCATCACGGGGAAGGGCGGCGACTTCGTGCCGGAGCCGCTCGACGAGCGGCTGTGCGGGGTGCGCCTCTCGAACATCGAGGGCTATGCGCGGCTCAAGTTCAAGCTGAGGCAGCAGAAGGGCGTAGTCGTGACCAAGGTGCTCAAAGGGGGCCTGGGCGAGCGGTACGGCCTGCGGGCGGGCGACGTGATCGTGACGATCAATAACGCGCCGGTGTCGGACAAGGACAGGTTCACCGCGCTTATGGTCGAAGGCTTGCGAAGGAATTATATTCTCTATCAGGTGAAGAGGAGCGAAGACCTTTTTTTCCTCCCCATAAAACTCGACACCTTACTCTAGGAGGGATGACTGGATGGCGGAAGAAGAAAAAACGGTCTCTGCGGACAAGGGGAAGAAAAAAGAAAGGCCGAAGCAGGACAGCGGGGCGGCGAAGGACCGGGAGCACTGGTCGGACAACGAGCTCCTTTACGAGTTCGGCTTCTCCACATTCGTCCTGTCGCTCTCCACGTCGGCCCTAGTCCACCTCGGTGAGCTGCCGGACCCCATCACGAACGCCAAAGAGGTGAACCTCCAGTTAGCGAAGCAGACGATAAGCATCATCGAGATGCTCAAGGAGAAGACTAAGGGCAACCTCACGAAAGAAGAGGAGAGCCTCCTCGACAACGTGCTCTACGACGTGAGGCTGAAGTTTATAAAGTCGTCTGGGATGTAAGCGCGGTCATGGTCTGATAATTATCACGCCCGTTGCGGGAGCAAAGACAAAAGGCGAGAGACAAAAAGCTAAACCAATGCTCTTTGCGGCTGGACTCGCGCCTCTGGCGTACCACCCGCATGCACGGTGGCACCTTTTTAGCACGCCCTTTACCGTGCGGGTGCCCGGCAAACCGACTTTGAACTGATAGGGCGGGGCGGCGCGTGAGCTCGACGTGTGGCCTCCGATGTACGTTCAGTACGATCTCCGGCCAACACGTCTCACAGTGCATCCACACCTCCCGATTCCTGGAGGCGCTCCCCGGGCTCGCCAACGCACACTTTCATGGTAAGATGGAGTCTCCATACCCGTACTCTAGCTCACTGTAAGCCGAGGCCCGCCCCAAGCCGCGACCGCCGCAATCGTATAAAGCGCATTCATAAGGCGGCGGTAAGAGCGGGCTGTACTGTATCCATTGTTGGGGATACAGATCAGGTATTGACAACACCTACAACTGGTGCATTCCGAGGAAACGAGCGTATTGCTCACTTGCCGATTGAAAGAGAGCACGTGCGAAATCGCTACCCTATGTCTTTTCCGGCCTCTTTTGCCTTCTCCAGCGTGACTGTCTCGCTGTAATCTCACGTTGACCTTGCGCCGTCCTTGAGCCATCGGATGGCGTCCTCTCGGGAAGTGAATACCCCAATTTCAAAAGGGAGTTTTCCGGCTGCTTCGCTCTGATACATCTCGGCAACCGCCTCCTGTAATCCCTTGTAAACGAGAATGGCGGACCTGTTCCCGACGAAATCTTTTCCACAAAGGCTGGCTGTCTCCCGTACCATGCCTGGATACTCGGTCAGGCTAAGGAAAAGGTTGGTATCAAAGGACCAGAGATCGCACCGTTCCTTCCGGGGGTCTCTGCGTGCAAGTTCCGTTATCGCGTGGAGGACCTCCAGCGCCGAGGTCGGATCCCACACGCGGACCTCGAATATCGAATCCACTTCCTCTATTCGGTAGGGCATCGAACCTCCTTGAGAACTCTCTGAAAGCTTGAGCGGTCGGATTCCGCCTTTCAGAAGAAGCAGGTACCGTACCTTCCCAATGACGGGGAGATATAAGGACACTCCCGGCGTCCACTGGAAAGGGGATTACTTTTTTATCTTTTTTATCACGTCTCCGTTCAAGGAGTCAACTGCTCTTGTTGTATTGACTAACTATCTTCAACAGGGCAGGACAAGAAGAACGGAATTGGAAGGGCGAGGGTGACGACCGCAAAAAAGTAAATATCTTTCCTAACATGGCATAAACCGATAGCCTGAATCTCTACTCTTACACTTTTAACGTATCACCATGAAAACCGTTCAGCCTGCTCTTGCCGCCGCCTTATGAATGCGCTTTATACGATTGCGGCGGCGCGAGTCCAAGCCCAGAGGAGTCCGACCGTCTTGCCCCTTTCTCGTTAGCCGGCGTGAGGAGCCAGACCGCTACGCCCGCCCCCTGTCGCGCGGCATGATCAGCGCCGCTTCCTTCTCATACACCTGGGCCATGGCCGGCTCGCCGAGCTTCAGATGCAGGCCGGAAAGGCGCAGCAGGGCCTCGCATCCCAGTAACTTGTCCCCGGTCAGCTTGCATATCTCGGCGCACCTGACGTGCTTGGCTACAGCCTGCCTGTACTCGCCGCGCATGGAGAGAAGAACGCCCTCCACGTGAAGGACGTACGACAGCTCCTCGATATCCTCCGCCTGCTCCCTTGCCTGGCTTATGAAGCGTATCGCCCGCTTCAGCTTCCCGCGGTTCAGCTCCAGTACGGCGTAGAGGAACGCCCTGCACGCGGCGGAGACGCTGTCTAGGGGCAGTTGCGCCATGCGGCCGGCGTCGATTGCGAGTTTTTCCCGCCCAACCGCGTCGAAACAGGACCTGATATCGGACAAGAAGGCCATCTCATATGTTGTCGCCCCAAAAGCCCGATTGCTTAAGACGCCGCAGGGGGATTAGGCAGGACCGAAGACCCGCGCGAATATCGCCTCGATGTGCTCGAAATAGTGTCTGTCGTCCGTTATCGCGGCGATCTCCTCGGCTGACAGGAACTTCCTCAGCCCCTCGTCTTTCTTGAGGCATTCTACGAAGTTGCAGCGGTCGCGGAAACAGGCCATCGCCAGGGACTGGGTAATCTTGTACGCTTCCTGCCTCGTAAGCCCTTTCTTGATGAGGCTGAGCAGCACGGCCTCCGAGTGGTAAAGGCCCGCGGTCAGGGCCATGTTCTCCTTCATGCGCTCCGGGTAGACCATGAGGTTGCGGAAGATGCCCGTTATCCGGGCGAGCATATAGTCAAGGAGTATCGTGGCGTCAGGGCCAATTACCCTCTCGACGGACGAATGGCTGATATCGCGCTCGTGCCACAAGGGGATGTTCTCGAGGGACGACAGGGCGTAGCCGCGCAGCAGCCGGGCGAGCCCCGAGACATTCTCCGATGCGACCGGGTTCCGCTTGTGGGGCATCGCGGAGGAGCCGGTCTGGCCTGCCTGAAAAAACTCCTCTGCCTCGGCTACCTCCGTTCTTTGCAGGTGCCTTACCTCGGTGGCCATCTTCTCGACGGACGAGCCGATGATTGCGCAAGTTGTGAAAAACTCGGCGTAGTAATCGCGGGGGATGATCTGCGAGGAGATGGGCGCAGGCGTAAGCCCCAGCTTCCTGCATACGTAATCCTCAACGAAGGGGGGCACGTGGGCGTAAGTGCCGACTGCGCCCGATATTTTGCCGCAGGAGACACGGGCCGAGGCTGCGGCCAGCCTCTCCAGGTTCCTCCGCATCTCGTCGTAAAAATGGGCCATTTTCAGGCCGAAAGTGACAGGCTCCGCGTGGATGCCGTGGGTCCTCCCGATCATGGGCGTCAGCTTGTATTCTTGCGCCTTCACCCGCAGGACGCTCATGAGGCCCTCGATGTCTTCCGTAAGGATTGCGGCCGCCTCCCTGAGGAGGAGGGAAAATGCGGTGTCGAGGATGTCCGAGGAGGTGACGCCTAGGTGGACCCATTTAGAGGCGGGGCCTACGGACTCGGAGACCGCCTCGATGAAGGCGACCACGTCGTGCTTCGTTTCCTTCTCGATCTCGGCAACCCTGGCCGCGTCTACCTGCGCCTTTGCCTTGATGACCGCGAGGTCGTCTTTCGGGACGACGCCCAGCTCGGCCCACGCCTCGCAGATGGCGACCTCGATGTCGAGCCACGTGCGGAGCTTCTTATCCTCGGTCCAGACGGCGGCCATTTCCTTGCGGGTGTAACGGTCGATCATTTTGTCCCCGGCTGTTTTTTGGTATATGGTACACGGCTGCCGGCTGGTTTGTCAATGAGCCGGCAAGCCCGGCCAGGGCAAACGCAGCGGGCGCGGACGAGGGCCTATCGCGGCGCAGACGCGCATGAGAAGGACGGCGGTCGGGAAGGGGGCATCCGTTTCCGCTCGGCCCTAGGCCTTTTTGTCTCATCTCTTGAGACAATTCTTGCCGGGCGAGACATTGTCTTCTTTCTCAAGACACTCTATTGTTACCCCCTGCGCGTGCAAATCTTTGCTTTTCCCATACCATGTTTTCAAGGATCGGCTCTCGAAAAGAGCCTTGCCCCCAGGGCAAACGCATTTGGGGAATTCCCCCTTGCCACATGCTAAAGTTCAAATGCGTTTGCCCTTGCCTTGCCCCCATGTTAAGCTTGAGCGGGCCGTCCTATATATGCTATATCGATGTGCGGCCGCGTGGGCTTTGACGGCGGCCCATCGATCAAAGGAGCCGACCATGAGCAGAGAATACGATGAGGACAACAGGCCCTCGTGGCGTGACATAGACAAGAAGCGGGACAGGAGCAGCCACGTCAGCCATGACCAGAAGGGAGAGCATAAGAAGCCGGGGGCAGACAGGTGGAACACGGGGCGCTATAAGCAGGCCCTCGACAAGCTCTTCAAGGGCGAGAAGGGCACTATCGAGCATGAGAAGCTCCACAAAAAGATACATAAATCCTATGGCTCGACCGCCTTTGCCGAGACTGCGCGCAAGTACGTGGACAAGTACGGGCCGCCCGACGATGTCTCGACCCTCCTGCTCGTCCTCGACTCGAAGGACGTGCCGCTCATGGTCATTGTCATGGAGAAGCTTCAGCTTGTCTACCCGAAGGCGTCCGACAGGGAAAAAGAGGACATCCGAAGGAAGCTCTCGATCCTCGCCCTCACGGACAGGTCGGCCGATGTCAAGGAAAGGGCCTCCGAGATCGTGGAGGAGATAAAGTCCCGTGGCTGACCGGCGGGCCTTCCGGGGCCATCGGGTCCGCCTTCTCCTTCTCGCGCTTTTTCCCACTGCGCTCTTGCTGTCGTGCGCGACCGGCGGCGTCCTCGACAAGGGGGCCGACACGGTCTACATGCCTACGCCTCCCGCTGCGGTAGCCGCGATGCTGCGCCTCGCGGACGTGACGGATAAAGACACCGTCTACGACCTCGGCTCCGGGGACGGTCGCATCGTGATCGCAGCAGCGCGCGACTTCCATGCCACGGCCGTGGGCGTCGAGATCGACCCGGCCCTCGTCGCAGAGAGCCGCAGCCGCGCGCGGGAGGCCGGTCTTTCCGGGCAGGCGGCCTTTATCGAAGGGGACATCTTCAAGATAGACCTGAAGAACGCCACGGTAGTCACGCTCTATCTGCTGCCGGGTCCGAACCTGCAACTGATCCCGAAGCTGCTTTCCGAGCTTGAGCCCGGCTCGCGCGTAGTCTCCCACATGCACGACATGGGCGACTGGCTACCCGATCGCGAGGAGCGTGTGGGCGAGTCTACCATCTACATGTGGGTCGTGCCTGCAAACGTGTACGGCAAATGGGACGTCCGCATAGACGAGCCGCAAGGTCCCGTCCATGGGAGGCTCTTCATCCACCAGGTCTTCCAGGCGCTGCACGGCAGCCTCTCCATCGACGGCGGCCATACCACCCGCTTCGACGCGAAGCTCGACGGCGGCCGCTTTGCCTTCACCGCGAACGGAGGCAAAGGGGCGGCAAGACAGACGCTCGAATACCGGGCGGTTGCGAGGGGCGACCTCATGGACGGGGAGCTTATCGTCAAAGACCTTTCGACCGGCCGGACGCGCCGTGTTCCGTGGAGGGGGAGCCGCAGGGAGCGGGCCCACGACTGACGGGCCCGGGCCTGGCAAAGCCTCAAGGATGTTGCCCGGCCGGGTTGCGCCTTGGAGTGACGACCGGTGTAGTCGCCTCCCTAATGGCCGCCTGCCTCCTTGCCCCACAACTCCTTCAGCCGCTCGTCGCGCCCGCAGTTCCACCGGTAGAATTTGTACCGCACGGGGTTCTTCTTGTAGTACTCCTGGTGGTAATCCTCCGCCGGGTAGAACGTAGAGGCGGGGACGATCTCCGTATAGATAGGCCCCTTGAAACGCTTTGACGCCTCCAGGGCCTCCTTCGAGCCTTCCGCCAGCCGCTTCTGTTCCTCGTTGTGGTAGAAGATCGCGCTCCTGTACTGGCGGCCCACGTCGCAGAACTGTCTGTCCTTCACGGTCGGGTCTATGTTGTGCCAGAAGACGTCGAGGAGCTTCTCGTAGCTCACTTTCGCGGGGTCGTAGACGACCTCTATCGATTCGGCGTGGCCCGTCGTGCCGGAGGAGACCTCTTCATAGGCAGGGTTCTTCTTCGTCCCGCCCGTATAGCCCACGGTGACGGATACGACGCCCGGCACGTGGTCGAAGGCAGGCTCCATGCACCAGAAACAGCCGCCCGCGAACGTGGCCTTTTCGAGCGCGTGGCCGTCTGCCCCGCCTGCCGTCCCTACGATCACCGGCAAAAGGGCGAGGGCCGTCACCGCCGCAAGCAGCACCTGGAGCTTCATCGACACCTCCTTTAAGCGATCATAGATAAATTATAGTGGCCGGGATGGGGGTGCGCCAGAGCGAGCGCGCGAAATCGTGCTTCTTGCGTACATTGAGCGTCACGGCCCGAAGCACGATAAAGCTATGCGCGGAAATATTCCGGTCCCACCCCCATACACAGCAGGGGGGCGTGGTTGGACGTGAAATACGGCGGTCGCCTCAGCACGATCGGCCGGACCGCCGCATGCGCCTTGAACTCCCGCTCCAGAAAGGCCCGCACCTCCCGCCTGCCGAAGCCCGAAGGGTGGACGAAATCGGAGTAAAGGGAAAGGTCTCCTGCGTAAAACGGGCGGAGGTCGAGGCCGCGCGCCTCCTCGCAGCCGGCAGGCAGGTTGAAGATAGCTAGGTTGAGGAAATCGATGGAGGCGCTGTTGCGGACGGCGAATGCTAGGGTCTTCCGGGCGCGGGCCAGGTCCTCCGAAGGGGTGCCGAAGAGTAGGTAGACGTACGTGCCGATCCCGGCACGCTTCAGCGCCGCAAGCGCCTTAGTGGCAGTTTCTACACTCGCGCCCTTTCTGAGGGCGTCGAGCAGCCCTTGGTCGCCCGATTCGATACCGAGCTTCAGCATTACGCAGCCCGATGACCGCAAGGCGCGGCAAAAATCGAAATCTCCCAGCTCGTCCGTGACGCGGGCGAAGCCGTACCAGGGGGCAGGGGGCGGGGAAGCGATGAGGGCGCGCATGAGGGCCGGGCTTATCGCGTTGTCAACGAGGTGGATCAGGACGGGGCTACGCCCGGCTGAAAGGCGCGAAAGGTCGGCCGCGGCTTGTCCGGGCGTGCGGGGCGAGAACGTTGTGCCCTGCGACTTCTCGGGGCAGAAGGAGCAGCGGCCCCAGTAGCAGCCCTTAGCTGCCGCGTACGGGAGGATGGGGCCGGGCGCGAGGTAGCGGTCGAGGGGGAAAGCGTCGAAAGAGGGGCAAGTCCGGCCGTCCGCCGCGCCTCCCCTGGATGCCCCGGCGCCTGCAAGGGAGAGCAGGAAAGACTCCCCAGGCCCGGGAACGAGATGGTCGATCAGTCCTCCGAAGGGGTTCCTCCAGGCGGGGCTGCTCATCCAGGCGCTCACCAGGCCGCCGCCTACGGCGATCTTTACGCCTGGAAACTTCAGCCGCAAAAAGCCCATCATGGCAAACGCGCAGAGGGCCTGGCTCAGGTAGTTGAGGGAAAAACCGACGAGTGCGTCCGGCCCCTCGGCCTCGACAAGGGGCGACAGCCGCGCCCTGAAGTAAGGGTAAAAGACGTTCTCTTCGTGACCGAGGGCCGCTTGCAGCAGGTCGTCGCTCCTGACGGGCGAGAGGCGGTCGTGGCTGTAGTCGGCGAGGCCCACGCGCGTCCCGGCCGGGGACGACTTCTCCAGCACCCGGTTTACCTCGGAGACCGCCTTCCGGTAGCGGTCGAAGCCTGCGTATCCTTTCCCGTCCCGCAGGGAAGCGAGGTCGCTGTCCAGGTGGGAGAGGGCGCGCCTCGTCCACGTGTCGGCAGGCCCGTGCGGTCTCCTTTCGAGGAGCCACAGCGCAGCTTCCAGGGCTGCATCTACGGCGGTGTGCGCCACTCCCCCCTCGGAAAGCGCACCGCAGAGGGCGGCGAGGCCTGCGGGTGGCTCGGAGGGCTTGGCGACTGGCGGGTGGATGAGGATCACGGCCAAATGAGGCGGCCCGCCGCGCACGACGGCCGGGTCGCCCCCGTTTCCTTGCTCTTTCCTCTATTTGAGGGCCGATATGATCTGCTTGACGATCTCTTCGCTGCTCAGGGAGCTGATCGTCTTCAGGACCCCTTCCTTACGGTAGAAATCGATGAGAGGCGCTGTCTTCTCGTTGTACGTTTCGAGCCTCTGGGTGATCGCCTCTTCCGTCTCGTCCGCGCGCTGGACGACCGGCGAAGCGCACTCGAGGCACTTCCCGTCGTGTGATGGGGGCTTGCTCTTCACGTTGTAAATCTCCTGGCAATCGGGGTTCGAGCAGGTTCTTCGCGTCGTAAGGCGATCGAGGATCACGTCCTTCGGCACCTCGATGTCGATCACCACGTCGAGCTTTATGGCGAGCCGCGCGAGGAGCTTTTTCAGCTCCTGGGCCTGCGGGATGGTGCGCGGGAAGCCGTCCAGGATGAAGCCCTTTTTTGCGTCCGGCTCTCGGAGCCTTACCTCCATGATCTCCATGATGAGGCTGTCAGGCACCAGCTCTCCCCGCTCCATGTACCCCTTCGCCTTCTTGCCGAGCTCAGACCCGGCCTTGACCGCGCCCCGCAGTATATCGCCGGTCGATATCTGCACCGAGCCGTCATGGGCCGTAAGGAGCTTCGAGATGGTGCCCTTCCCTGCGCCAGGCGCCCCCAGCAAAACGATTCTCATATCGGGTCCTCCTTTAAAGCCATATTTGCAATCGATGAAACGATCTCTTTCAAACAGATAATGATATATCCAAAGGGTCCGCATTGCAAGGATTCCGGGAAACAGGGAAAGCGCACTTCATCAACCCCACCCCAGGGAGGCGAGACACCTCCCTGACACACGCATTGCGGCCCGTGCAACTAATCCCGTTCCCGCAGGCCGAGTGGCATATCACGGTCACCCCGCTGCCTGCCGGATGACGTCGATAACGCTTCCGTTGCGGTATTCGACGACGGCTACGATCCTGCCGTCTCCTGCCGGGGCGGGAGGGTCGCCCGCAGCCCGCCGGGCCGCCTCTTCCAGGTCCCGAATCTCGTTAACCGGCAGGCGCGCGTCTTTGAGCCGGTCGAGGAGGTCCGGCCGCGCCGGGTTTACGGCGACACCCATGTCCGTCACGAGCAGATCGACGCTCTCTCCCGGCGTGGTCACTGTGAGCACCCGGTCGCGTATGATCGGAAATTTGCCACGGACGAGCTCCGCGACGATCACGGTGAGGCTTGCGCCGGCGGCAGTATCGCTGTGCCCGCCGGAGCCGCCCCGTACGCGTCCGTCCGAGCCTGTAGCGACGTTCACGTTGAAGTCCGTGTCGATCTCCGTTGCGCCGAGGACCACGCAGTCGAGGCGGTTTACGGCGCATCCCGCGTTGAAGGGGCTCGCGTAGAAGCCCGCGCCGATCTCCACGTGGTCGCGGTTGGCGGCAAGGGAGCGGACGGCGGCCGGGTCGAAATCCTGCACGTCGAGGATCTTTGCGAAGAGGCCCCGCTCCAGCATCTCCGCCATCTGGCCCGTTATGCCGCCGAGGAGGAAGCTGCCCACGGCCCGCCGTTCCTGCATCATTTCGGCGACGAAATGGGCGGCGGCCAGCGACGCCCCTCCCGCCCCCGTCTGAAAGGAGAAGCCGTCCTTTATGAGCCCTGCCGCCTGGATTACCTGCGCGACGGTCTGCGCCATCGACAGCTTGACCGGGTCCGCCGTCATCCTCGTGGTGCCGGAGACAATCCCCTTTGGGTCGCCCACATCATCAACCTTGACCACGTAATCGACCCGCGTCTGGTCGATCGACATAGGGGTCAGAGGGTAAGGCGCGAGAAGCGGCGTGACGGCTACGACGAAGCGGGCGTACTCGGCGTCCGGAAAGGCGTATCCCAGCGACCCGCAGGCCGACGGCCCGGTGACGCCGTTGACGTTGCCGTAGTCGTCCGCTGCGGGGGCGGCGATGAAGGCTACGTCGATGGGCAGGCGGCCGCACTCGATGGCGCCTGCCCGGCCGCCGTGGGTACGCAAAACGACGGGGCGCGGGAAGAGGCCCTGCGAGACGGCCTCCGCGACGGGGCCGGTGATGTAGTTCGTATCGAGGCCGGTCACGACGCCCGTCTTCACGTGGTCGATCAGCGGGGCGTGCACGGGGAAGACGGCGCTCAAGGCCACCTTGAGGTTTCGCAGGCCCATGCGGGCGGCCGTTGCGAGCACGAGGTTCACGACCCTGTCGCCGTCCCTGAAGTGGTGGTGGAAGGAGAGGGTCATACCATCCGTAACGGGTATCCGCCGGAATACCTCATCCAGGCTTTCGACGACCTTCCGCTCACCGGGGCGCTCGATTTTTCCCGGCGGCGCGCACCGAACGGCGCCTTCGGGGGGCGCAGCGAAACCGCCGGAGAAAGGGACCGTGCGGCCGTAGCCTGGTATCTCCTCCGGTATCTCCCGTCCTACCCTGTTCACCATTGCGCGCCACAGCGTGGCATCTTAAGACGTCGATTCTGATATGAGACCTGTAATAATTACATCTCCGGGGGAGAATGTCAACGGCCTAACAGGTAGAGAACCAATCCCATAATTACACTTGACGTAACGCATAATGAAAGTTAGAATGTGCGGTGATCGTCAGCTTCGGGGACAAAAGGACGCAGCAATTCGCCGAAAGTGGGCGGGTTAGGGCCTTTGCCGGATTTGAGCGCAAGGCGGAAATGAAACTCGACCAGCTTGAGGCGGCGACTGACTTGCGGGACCTGGACTTGCCGGGCAACCGCCTCGAGGCGCTCAAGGGAGACCGGAAGGGTCAGTACAGTATCCGCATAAACGACCGCTGGCGTGTTTGTTTCGGATGGCCCAAAGGGTCGCCCGGTCCGATCAATGTGGAGATAGTCGATTATCATTGAGGTGAGTTATGGGACGTAGCGCGATACATCCGGGAGAGCATCTGGCGGAGCAGCTTGAGGCGTCGGGCATGAGCGCGGCGGAGGTAGCCCGCCAGATCAAGGTGCCGACGAACCGCATAACGGAGATCGTGAAAGGGCGGCGGGCCATAACAGGCGATACGGCCTTGCGCCTCGGCCACTTCTTCGGGACGAGTCCGGATTTCTGGATGAACTTGCAAAAGCTCTATGAGCTGCGCCTGGCGGAAAGCAAGTCGGGAAAAACGATCAGGGGTTTGCCGACCCTCGCGAAGAGGGGGAAGAAAGGAGAAAGCCCCTTGCAGCCCCGACCGGGGTGAAGCGCCTCACATGACATGGAGGAAATAATGGATAATACGGAGAAAGCCAAAGCGACCTTCCTGGAGGGGTTTGCCTGCTCGCAGGCCGTGCTGATTACGTTCTGCGAGAAATTCGGTCTCGACAAAGATATAGCCCTGAAGCTCGCCGATGGCTTCGGGGGCGGCATGGGACGCCTCGGTTACACCTGCGGGGCAGTTACAGGGGCGTTTATGGTCATCGGCCTGAAGCAGGGACGGACGCTGGCCGCCGATGTTGAGTCAAAGCAGAAGACGAACGCGGCCATTAAAGAATTCGTCAAGCGGTTCAAAGACCGCAACCGGACCATCGTCTGCCGGGAGCTGCTCAACTGCGATATCAGCACGGAGGAAAACCATAAGCGCGCCGTGGAGCTGAACCTCTTCAAGACGGTTTGCCCCAAGTTCGTCGGCGATGCGGCGGAGATCCTCGACGAGATCTTGTGAGGGAGCTCATCGCGCCGCGCGTAGTAGAAAGGAGGAGCCGGGCCATGAAAAAACGCGCAGACGGGGCATCCCCCGAAAGGCTCAAGCCATATGCGGCGATGGCGCTTCGAAAAGGCATCGACGATGCGCTCATTATAAAGACAGCGACGGTCGTCACCGCGCCGTGGGTCAGATTAAAGTGTCAATACGGCTGCGACTTGTACGGCCGGGGTCTCTGCTGCCCGCCGCGCACCCCCACCCCGGAGCAGACCAGGGGGATTCTCGATTCCTACACATGGGCGCTCCTCCTGCATCGACACTGGGGGAAAAACTACAAGAAGGTTGACCGGTTCAACGACGTGCTCGCCGGCCTGGAAAGGACCATCTTCCTCGATGGGTTCAGCAGGGCCTTTGCCATGGGGAGTGGACCGTGCACGAGGTGCGCCGACTGCAATATCTCAGGCCAATGCCTCCACCCCGACAAGGCCCGGCCCTCGATGGAGTCCTGCGGCATCGACGTATTCTCGACCGCCCATGCGCACGGCCTCCCCATCCACGTCGTCCGCAACCACAGCGAAGAGAGAGACGTATACGGGCTGGTGCTGGTGGAGTGAGGAGGCAGTTCCGGCTGCACGAAAAGCTATTTGGGGAAGGGCAGGCAAGCGGGGCGGGTGCTTACCAGAGGTGTAAAAATCGTTCGCCCCGCTTGTTTTACTCCTGCCTATCTTTTTGTTTTTCTCCTGATTATCCCCAACCCCAGCAGACCCGGAGCGAGCATCAGGAGGGAAGCAGGGAGCGGCACCGGGGTCGGGGTGTACTCATAGGTAATGGTTGCGTTGAGGTTCGCATTGGTCGCCTCGGAGAGGCCTCCCGGACTGTTGACGCTGTAGCTGAGCGATGTAAGCGTGCTCGTCGAGACAGAGAGGGGCGTCGTCCCGGCGCCGGTCAATAGCGCAAGGAGCGCGCCGTTCCCGTAAGAGGAGGCATCGGTCGCGGTGGTGGTGAAAATCCCGGTCGATACGGGGACTCCCGTAGTGATGGGGCTGCTCCACTTGTAGTAGTTCCCCAGGGCCGGGCTGTATGCGTTAGGCGTCACCAGCGATACGTTTGCTATCTGGGGGCTGGTTATGTAGCCGCCGCTGTCGGTAACGCTCAATGAAAAAACGTCGGAAAGGACCCTGAGGGATGCCGTGCCGGAATTGCCGTTCGTCCAAATGGTGAAAGACGTATTGACCGTTGTCGTGAGCGCCAGGTCCACCTGGGTCAGTGTGCCCAGGGAGGGATTAAACTGGGATAACTGAAGAGGAACATTAGTGAAATCCGTCGTCTGGGCGGGGATGGACGCGCTAAACGATATGGTATCGGCCGACGCCGGCGATACAAACGCCCCAAGCAGGATAAAAGCCGCCCAGAGAACAGGCAGCGTCAATAAGAGCCGTTTCATCGTTCAATCCTCCTTCACTTTAGGTTTTGCCCGGCCGTCTGCCTTATGGCTTGTGTATGACATCTGTCAGACATATAGTAATACGTAGTTATACTAAAGTCAAGAATTTTCCTGCATGAACTACCGAGGGGCAGTCAGGGAGCGTCTCTCCCTTCAGTTAGCGGCGCCGGGAATTCAGATGCGCTTGCACTGGCCGCTGCCCGTATTGACATTCCCCCGCGCCTATTCTATAAGTTGATTGGGGGCATATTTTGGGGGGAAGAAGGAAAACGAATAGTGCTGCGAGCGACAAGCGGTTCAAGGAGCTGGTCGAGGCTTTTCTGGAGGCCACCGTCCTCATCGAGGACGGCCTCATCATCGGGGGCAACTCACCGCTTTACTCCCTTTTTGGGTACGGGGGCGACGAGCTGCACGGTAGGCCGCTTACCGACCTGCTCGCGCCGGATGCGCGTGCCAAAGCCCAGGAGCGCATCAGGAGCCGGGAAGAGGGCAGGTTCGAAAGCGTCGGCCGGAAGAAGGACGGCACGCACTTCCCCATAGCCGTTAGCGCGCGCGAGGTCGAGGCCGAAGGGCGCCGCCTGCGGGTATCGGCCATAAGGGACCTGACCGAGCGCATGAGGGCGGAGCGGCAGCTTCTTGCGCAGCAGGAATACCTCGAAAAGCTGGTCGAGGAGCGGACAGAGGAGCTGCAAAAGAGCGAGAAGAAGTACCGCGACATGTTCCTCAACGCCACCGAGGGCATCTTCCAGATCACCCCCGGCGGGCGACCCCTGAGCCTCAACCCGGCCTTCGCGCGCATCCATGGGTTCGATTCGCCGGAGGAGTTGATGGGGCACGTGGCCGACATCGCCGTGCTCCACGTGAACCCAAGCCGTCGGGCCGCCTACATCGAGAAGCTGAGGCAGGAAGGCCACGTACGCGATTTCGAGTTCAGGGTCTACCGCAAGGACGGCTCCATGGCCTGGGTCTCGGTCAACGCCAAGGCGGTGCGGAACGGGGCGGGCAAGGTGCTCTACCAGGAAGGGACCGTCCAGGACGTCACGGAGCGGAAGCGCGCGGAGGACGCGCTTGAGATCGAGTCCCGGAGCCTCGCGGAGGCGAATACCGCCCTCAAGGTGCTCCTGAAGCACAGAGAGGAGGACAGGCGGGAGCTGGAGGAGAGGTTTTTGCTCAACGTGAAGCAGTTGGTGCTGCCTTACGTGGAGAAGCTGAAAAAGAGCAGGCTCGACACGGTGCAGCGGACGGAGGTCGATTTCCTGGAGGCGAACCTCAAGGAGATACTGTCGCCCTTCCTCAACAACGTGCGGGGCTTCAACTTCACTCCCCGCCAGATGGAGATCATCGCCCTCATAAAGGACGGCAGGACGACGAAGGAGATCGCCGACATCCTCCACGTCGGGAAGGGGGCCGTGGACCTCCAGAGGTTCCTGATAAGAAAAAAACTGGGGATAAACAAGGATAAGTCCAACCTGCGTTCCTACCTCCTCTCGCTGGCGTAGGGCCGCACAATGTTCACAATATTATAAAGATACTTATACTTTTAGTACATATATCTAATATTTCCTTCCTTCGTGTTCAATGCGAGAATTAAGAGTCTTTCGACTTCTATGGGTTGAAGAGACGGCCCCGGCCCAAAACCCCCATATTTTTGCCGGGACCCTTGTGCAACCGGCCCCTTTTGCCTCTCCCCAGGGTTTAAGCGGGCCGGTGCTTTTTTTATCCGGTTTTCTGCTAATATATAGGCGCATTCGGGAGTGGATTTGGCCTCAGAGGAGAAACGCCTGCGATTCCCGCACTTTACCGTGCTCAGGGCCTCCGCCGGCTCAGGGAAAACGTATGCCCTTGCCCGGCGCTACGTGCTCTTCCTGCTTTCCGACGGGGTGAGGCAAAACCGCCTGGGGAACCTCCTGGCGATCACCTTCTCGAACAACGCTGCCAGGGAGATGAAGGAGAGGATACTCCTGCTCTTAAAGCAGCTCCATCTCGGGGATAAAGACGTCCTGGCGGATTTCGCCCGCGACCTTGCCCTGCCGTCCCCCGCAATCTCCGCAAAGGCGGGCGAGGTGATCGACGAGATCCTCTCCCGTTACAGCGACTTCCAGATCAAGACGATAGACAGCTTCATGACGACGGTCTTCAAGGCCTCCGCCATCGACTTCGGCTATAACCCGGACTTCGAGATACTGATGAGCAACGCAAGCCTCATGGGCTACGCCTTTGAGCTTTTCCTGCGAAGGGTCAGGGAAGGGACGGAAGAGGCGCGCCTGATGGAGGGCGTCGTCGATATCATCGCCGAGAACACCGCGGGGGACGCCCCCTATCCTTTCGAGCCGACGGACGCGATACTGGCCGAGGTTGAGGAAATTTACAGGAAGGTCGCCGCCTGCGGCAAGCCCGTGCAGACAGCCGACTACTCGGCTGCCATAGACGGCGCGCGGTGCGGGATCACGGAGTGCCTGGAAGGGCTGGAGGCGCACATCGAGGCGTCCGGCCTCGCAAAGAATAAGACCAGCGCCTACCCGAACATATTGAAGGAGGCCAGGGCGGGGAGGTTTGCCGATATGGTGAACAGGGGCCGCAAGACGCCCCCCGTCTGCAAGCCAAGAAGGGCGGAAGAGGGCGCGCCCTACCAGCGGGCAATCGACGAATGGGAGCGCCTTTGCGGGCTCATCACCGATTTTACGAAGCTCTTCGCGTGCAGTTACTATACCCCTTACCTGCGCACCTATGAGGCGTTCAGTGCGATACTCGAGCGGGCCAAGAGGCACGAAGGCAAGATATTCATGGAGGACGTCAACATGAGGCTCGCCGAGTACCTGGACGGCGAGATCGTGCCCGACGTCTATTTCAGGCTGGGCGAGGCGATCTTCCACTACCTTATCGACGAGTTCCAGGACACCTCCCCCATCCAGTGGCGAAACCTCCTGCCTCTCATCGAGAATTCCCTCGCCCAGGGGGGGAGCCTTTTCGTCGTGGGCGACACGAAGCAGGCCATTTACGGCTTCAGGGACGCGGACTACAGGATTATGAGGGGCGTAGAGACGCGCAACCCGTTCCCGTCCAGCCCCCAAAGCGTCGAGGAGCTTCACACGAACTACAGGAGCGACGGGGCAGTCGTCGCCTTTGCCGAGCACGTCTTCCAGAAGGTGCTGCCCCGCATCGAGGCATACAGGTACGCGGCCTCGGAAAGCGGCCTGCTCACGTACAGGCAGGCGGCCAAGAGCGGGCGCGAGGACCGGGGCTACGTCGAGACGTGCCTCCTCGGGAGGGACGATGAAAACGCGCCGGAGAGGGAGCGCCTTTACAGCCTCCTTGCGCGCCTTTTCGAGCGGGGCTACCGCCGCTCGGACGTGGCGGTCCTCACCCAGCGGAACGACGACGTGGTCAAGGTCACCACGTGGCTCAACGCGGCAGCCATCCCTTTCGTCTCTTACAGCAGCCTCGACGCGCGGAGGCGCAAGATAACGGGGGAGATCATCGCCCTGCTGGCCTTCCTCGACTCCCCCCTGGACGACCTCTCCTTTGCGACCTTCCTCTTGGGCGGCGTCATGGCCGCAGCGATGGAAAAACAGAGCGAAGGCGTGACCGGACGGGCTCTCCACGAGCTGGTTTTCAGGAACCGCGGGGGCGACCGGCCCCTCTACAAGCGCCTCCAGGACGAGTTGCCCGCCCTCTGGGACCGCTATTTCGACCGCCTATTCCGGCTCTCCGGCTACCTGCCCCTCTACGACCTCGTCGTGGAGGTCTACCGCGTCTTCGATGCCTTCGCCCGTTTCCCATCGGAAGAGGCGGCCCTCTCCCGGATACTCGAAGTGGTGAAGGAGATGGAGGCTGAAGGCGGGGGTCTGAGGCGCTTCCTCCAGGCCGCCTTGCTGCCCGATGCGGCGGATGCGGACTGGAACGTCGCCGTACCCGGCGGGATCGACGCGGTAAGGGTGATGACCGTGCACAAGGCGAAGGGCCTGGGCTTCCCCGTCGTCGTACTGCTGCTCTACGCGGACAGGGGCAGGGGGTTCCGCTATATCGTGCAGGAGTCGGACGACTCGATAGCCCTCCTGCGGCTGACTAAGGGTATGCTGCCTGCCGACGAGGCCTTCGAGGCGCGCTACCGCGAAGAGGAGACGAAGGAGAAGGTGGCGAGGCTCAACAGCCTTTACGTGGCCTTCACGCGGGCGGGCGCAGAGCTTTACGTCATAGGTGTGAAGGGCGAGAGAGACAGAGACTTATTTCCCTTCGGCCTCCTGCCCGAAGGGACGGCCGTCTTCGCAAGCGGCCCGCCGGAGGCCCCGGAAACGGCGCATGAAGCCGCCGGGGGCGTGGACGGCGGCGATTTATCCGTAGAGGGCGTCCACCCCACCGCACGCTTCGAGGCCCCGGCCGGCCCCGAAGGGCCTTTGCACTACGCAGAGAAGAAGCGCGGCGAGGTCGTCCACCGGATATGCGCGCTCATCGACTACGTGGACGGCGACGCTGCGGCCACGGTCGATGCAGCCGCCGAAAAGGTGCGCAGGGAGGTGGGCGCCGACGGCGTGCCGGAGGCGCTCAAAGGCACGATCGTCGCGTTCCTCGGGGATGCGGCTGTAGCAGGCTGGTTCGAGCGGCGGCCGGGCAGGACGGTCATGCTGGAGCAGGAGCTTGCCGATGCCCTGGGCAGGCTCTTCCGGGCGGACAGGGTCGTCATCGACGCGGAGAGGATCACCGTGATGGAGTTCAAGACGGGCAAGGAGGAGGACTATGAAGGCCACGTCGCGCAGATGCGCAACTACCTGCGTCTGGCGGGTGCGATATTCAAAGACAAGCCCGTAGAGGGCATCATCGCTTACGTGGACGCAAGGCGGTCGATGCGCGTAGTCTTATGACGGAGAAAGGGAAAAAAGCGGCCCGATACAGGGTGCTCCCCCCGTCCGTCTCGCTCGTGGACGAGGCGGCGAGGGAGCTTCTGCCCGACGGGCTCGACTACTCGCGGAACTGCGTCGTCTTTCCGGGGAAGAGGCCGGCCCATTTTCTGCGGAAAGTCATCGCGGCGGCGGTCGGGTCGGCCTATATCCCCCCTGCCGTCTTCTCTATGGAAGAGCTTATCGACTACGTCTACGAGAAGATTGACGGGGGCGCTGCTGCTAAGATAGAGACCATCGACGCCATAGCCTTCCTTTTCGACCTCCACAGGTCGATGAAGAAGCCCCTGGGCGGGCGGGAGTTTTTGAGCCTGGAGGCGTTTTTCCCGCTGGGCCTGCGGATATACCGCGACATCGAGGAGCTGTTGATCGAGGGCGTCGAGCCCGGCCGCCTGCGCGACGTGGAGCCCCTCCTGCAGGCGCCCCTTCCCCAGCGCACAGGCGGCGGCCTCCAGTCCCTCTCGTTTTTCTACGAGGGGTTCTATCCGCTCATAGGGAAGGCCGGCCTTTCTTCGAGGTCGCAGCGCTACGCGGCCGTGTCGTCCCGCGTATCGCGCGCATTGCTGCCTTACGGGCGCATCGTCTTCGCGGGCTTCTATGCACTCACGGAAAGCGAAAGGCGGCTCTTCAGGGAGCTCCTGACGTGGGAAAACGTCCGCCTCCTTTTCACCGACGGGCCGGGCCTGGCGGATCAGCTCGCGTCCCTCGGCATAACGCACCGGCCCTCCGGGGATGGCGCGCATCTCTCCCCGGCTCCCGACATCCGTTTTTATAAGAGCGCCGATGTCCACGGGCAGGCCTTTGCCCTGGCGTCCGTCCTCAAGGACCGGACGGAAAGGGGGCGGGCGCCTGAAGGGGACGGCCTTTCGACGGTCATCGTCCTGCCGGCAGCCGAGACGCTCTTCCCCGTGCTCCATCATGCCCTGCCCCTCGCAGGGGGGGGCTATAACATCTCCCTGGGCTATCCCCTTGAGCGCACGCCTGCCTGGGGCTTCCTCGTGAGCCTCATGCAGCTTGTCGCGTCGATGGACGAGGAGCGCGTCTACATACCGGACTACCTCGGCTTCGCCCTCCACCCGTACACGAAGAACATCTACATGGAGGGAAAGACGGAGGTCACGAGGATCATGTTCCATACGCTGGAAGAGCTCCTCCTGGAGGACAGGACGAGGAGCTTCATCTCCTTGGAAGAGATCGAGGGCCGGGCGGATATTTTTACGGCCGCCGCCGAAAGGCTCACCAGGGCCGGCGAGCCGGTGGCTGCGGAGGTTTTGTGCCGCCACCTCTCTACGATCCACGACACCCTCGTGCGCCGGGCGTGGGCCTTCGCCAGTATCGCCGACTTCGCGGAGCGGATGGCGCGCATCCTGAGCTTTATCTACGACCGGAGCTCCGCCCGCCTCCATCCGTTCTTCCACCCCTTCGTCGAGTCCCTCCTGAACGAGCTGGACAATTTGCGCAAGTCCCGCATCAGGGACCTCGCCTTCGCCGAGAGGAACAGCTATTTTCATTTCCTCAGGCGATACATCGCCCACTCTATGACGCCTTTCGAGGGGACGCCGCTCCAGGGGGTGCAGGTCCTCGGTTTCCTGGAGACGAGGGCGCTCCGGTTCGAGCGGGTCTGCGTCCTCGACGTGAACGAGGACGTGCTGCCCGATACGCGCAAGGAAGAGACGCTGCTGCCCTTCAAGGTGCGGCAGATCCTCAGGCTGCCCACCTATGCAGACAGGGACATGCTGAGCGCCTATTATTTCGACGCGCTGGTGAAGGGCGCGGGGGAAGTCCACCTCTTCTTCGTGGAGAACGAAAGGAGGGAAAAGAGCAGGTTCGCGGAAAAGCTGCTGTGGGAAAGGCAGAAGAAAGGCGGATCGGCGGCGGGCAGGTACGTAAAGACGTGCGGCGGCAGGATGAGCCTTGAGAACGCCCTGCCCCGGCCCGTCGAAAAGACCGCATCCATGGCCGCCTTCCTGAAGGCCCGGTCCTACGACGCCACATCCCTCGACGTCTACCTCAAATGCCCGCTGCGCTTCTACTACCGGTATGTCCTCGACCTGAAGCCGAAGGAAGGGGCATCGCCCGGCATCGAGAGGGTGGACGTAGGCAAGCTCGTCCACTCGGTCTTATTCCGGTACTTCGAAAAAAAGACCGGCCGCGTGCTGACGGCGAAGGACCTCGACGCGGAGGAGATGCGCAGCGTGGCGGCCCGGGTCTTCGAGGAAGTCTACGGAGCGACGCCCATAGGCCCTGCTTACCTCCTCAGGCGGCAGGTCATCCGCAGGATGGAGGCATTCCTCGTCCGTTACCAGACCGTCGTTGCCGGCCGCGCGCCTGTGACGCTCCTCGGCCTGGAGCGCCGCCTGAGCGCCGACTTCCGGGGTTTCCGCATCGCCGGGATCATCGACAGGATAGAGACGCGGGGCGGGCGGCCGTGCATAGTCGATTATAAGGTAACGGCCTCGCCGCGGCGCCTGGCCGTCGATTTCGACCGTCTCGACCCTGACGACAGGGCGGGCTTCGCCGGTGCGGCGGGGAGCCTCCAACTGCCGTTCTACCTCCTGCTATACGAGGGGCAAGGAGGGCTCGCGGACGGCAGCGGGTCGCCGGGCGGCGTGCCCGACGCGCTCTTCTTGCTCCTCGGGCGGACGCACATAGACGAAAAGATGGAGGCGCCCCTTTTCGGAGACGGCGACAGGACGGCGGACTACGGGAAGGTGCGGGAAGTGATCTTCCGCCTCATGAGGGAGATCGCCGACGCGAAGGCGCCCTTCACCCCGGAATACAGGGTGAAGGGCGCCTGTCTTTTCTGCGACTACCGTTATCTCTGCGGCACACAGTGGCAGGCGTCTTAGGCAAGTCGCCCGGGCGCTTGCGCACGGCCGCCTTTTCTTATACCAGCCCTATACCGCTTCCGTTTTTTCTCCAGCCGCCTCGGCCTTCGCTTTGCCGCCCGCCCTCACGTCCGACAGCTCGATGCCTTTTGTCTCCGGACTATACAGCAGGCTGACGAACGTGATGATAGCGCCGACCGTCAGTATCACGGCAGGGGAGAACCACATGTCCTTCCCCTCTATGGACTTTATGTAGGGGATGTTGTGGGCCCACCATACATAAAGGCTGAAGCCCGCCCCGATCAAGGCCCCGGCTGAATAACCGAAGCCAACGCCCACGGCCCGCCTCCGGGTTGGGAAGCGCTCCGACAGGTAGGCAGGCACGATGCCCCATGCAAGCTTGAGCATGGCGGCCATCACCGTACCCACAACGGCGAGCACGAGGTTATGCGCCACAGCCGCGTTGTAAAGCACATAATAGACGGGAATGCCGAAGACGACGAGGAAGACGCAGTACCACTGGGTGAGCGACTTCCTGCCCGTGCGGTCGGAAAGCCAACCGTAAAAATTGTAGCCCAGGAAGGCCATAAAGAGGGCAAAGCCGTAGATGAGGCTGTAGGTAGTCGGGTCGAAGCCCCGTCCCCCCAGCGTGAGGATGTTCGGCAGGAACCCGTAAACCGAATAGTCGGTGAGGAAAAGGCCCGTCATGAAGACGAAGACCTGCAGGAAGTCCCAAAGTGCCGGGGGCTTGAAGAGACTGAAGAAAGGCGCCTTTTCGATGTCGCCTCTCTTCTTGGCCTTTTCGAACTCGGGCGATTCCGGCAGCATCTGCCTTATGTAGAGCGCCAGGAGCACCGGGACGATGCCGGTCATGAAGGCGATGCGCCAGCCATAAGCGGCCATTGCGGCCTTACCGGCCAAAATGGAGATGAGGGCGAATACCAGGGACGCGAACACGTACCCCAGGGGGAAGCCGGACTGGACGAAGCCGCCGATAGTGCCGCGCCTCTTGGAAGGGGCGTGCTCGATGGCGAAGGTATGGCCCACCGCGTATTCCCCGCCGAAGAAGCAACCCATGACGAAACGGAGCACGCAGAAAAGGACATACGACCAGACGCCTATCGACGCATAGGTGGGAAGGAAGCCGGCAATGCCCGACATGACGCCGACGCCCGCAATCGTCACGATGAGCAGCCGCCTCCGCCCTATCTTGTCGGCATAGTGGCCGAAGATTGCGGACCCCACGGGCCTGGCCGCCATCGTGATCGAATAGGTGAAGACGACGGTGATGTACTGCCATGCCTCGCTTCCCTTCGGGGAAGCGAAGACCTTCACGAGGATAGGCGCCATGACGAGGACCAGGGCCATGTCATAGGCGTCGAGCATGAAGCCGAGAAACTGGGAGACCATTGCCATCTTCGTATCTTTGCTGAGCTTGGCCGTCTTTTCAGCGCACATAATACCCCCCTTCTTAACGCTTCATGGAAGAATAAAGTAAGGTTCCCGCTCCGTAAAGCGACACCGGCCGGAGCAGACCGGTCTCTTGATGCCTTTTCCGCCACGCTCACGGGGCGGTCGGCCGGGCCGTCGCCCCGTCGTCACCGCTCCGGTGTTGCTTAAAACTAGTCAAGGAGCGGCGCCGTTTCGCCGTCCTCTTTCCTTTCCATCGACTGCACTCGCTCTATCTCCCGCAGCTTGAGCCGGATAAGCACGATCAGCACAATGGTGGCAATCCAGAAGAGGGCCAGGTCGATGTATATGGCGGAGCGGTCGTAGGCCGACGCGGGAAGCAGGCTGATCTCTTCGGCCGCCGCCGGACCGGCAGCGGTGAAAAGGAATGTCGCCATCTGGGAAAGGAGTCTCTTCATCGCGCCTCCTTCACGTAACGTAGCCCACAATCGTCATGACGATGAAGTAGATGAGGTAGGCGATGCCGATTGCCGTAAACAGGGGGCTTCGCTCCCCGAGTCCCGATTTCCTGTCGAAGAAGGGCAGCAGGAAGAAGAAAAGGATCGCGAGGCTTATCAAGACTATGGCGATCGTCTCGCCGTTCATGCCGGCGAGCGTGCCCGGGAAGAGCTTGAGCGTCTGGAAGAGGAAGAGGAAATACCATTCCGGCTTTACCCCTTCCGGCGGCGGCGCCAGCGGGTCTGCCTTCTTGGCGATCTCCGGGGGCAGGAGCGTCGCCAGGGTGACCACAACGGCAAGCACGAAAAGCCAGATCATGAAGTCCCGGTACAATATATTCGGGAAGAAGGGGACCTGCTTCACGATCTTCTTCTGCTGCGACAAAGGCACGCTCATGCCGTGGAACTGAACCAGGAGTAAGTGAAAGCAGATGACGGCGAGGGCAAGCAGGGGCAGGAGGCAGACGTGGAAGGCGTAGAAGCGCGTCAGGGTCTCGCCGGTCACGTCGATGCCGCCCCGGAGGAACGCTTTTATCCAGCCGCCGAAGACGGGCAGGTTGCCCGCGCCTCCCGTGGCTACGCGCACCGCAGCGAAGGCCCGCTCGTCCCAGAGGAGGAAGTAGCCCGAAAGGCCGAAGAAGATGGAGATGCCGAGGAGGCAGAGGCCCGATACCCAGAGCAGCTCCCTGGGCTTTCTGTACGACTTCAGAAGGAGCGTTGCGAAGACGTGGACGAACATGACGAATATGGCCGCCTGCGCGCCCCAGTGGTGGAGCGAGCGGAAGAACCACCCCATGTTGAGCTTCGTCACGATCTCGATGACGCTCTCGTGCGCTTTTTCGAAGTACGGCACGTAATAGAAGGCGAGGGCGATGCCGGTAATAAACTGGATAACGAAAAGGAAAAGGACGATGCCCCCCGTGTAATACCAGATCTCCCTTCCGTGGACCGGCACGAGCTTGTGGCGGGCGATCTCGCGCATCTCGTCCGCCACGTCGTAGCGATCCGAGACCCAGCCTTTAAGCCTTGGGAAGCTCAACCTTGACCCCTTTCCTGAAAACGATCAGCTTCTTATCCTCCACCCTGTACTCGAAGAATTCGAGCCGCTTGGGCGGCGGTCCCGCCACGTTCTTTCCGTTATCGTCGAACCAGCCTTTGTGGCAGGGGCAGTAAAACTTCCTATCCTCCGGCTTGTAGACGATGTTGCACTCCATGTGAGAGCAGACGCCCTTGAGCGCCACGAGCTTGTTGTCCGCCTTCTTCAGAAAGAGGCCGACCTTCCCGCCCCAGGCGAAGGGCTTCGTCGAGTTGGCAGGTATATTCAGGAAGTCTTCCGGTTTCAGGACGACGAAGTCCGGCTCCTTCCCCAGTGTAGGGAAGGCGAACCTGTAAAGGGCATAGAAGCTGCCCAAGGCGAAGGAGGCGAGCCAGCCGCCCAGGAGCGCATTGAGGAAGGTCCTCCGCGTTATAAAAGAATAATCAACTTTCATGGCCGTCACCCATGCCGAAGAGGCGCTTCAGCCTGTATTTGACCAGCTTTTTTCTCAAGCCCACGATGCCGTCCGTGGGCCTGACTTCTTTAGGACACGCGTCGATGCAGCGGAAGAGCGTGTCGCACCCCCACACGCCCGTCTGCGAATCGACCGACCGGAGGAAGGCGTCCGGCCTCTCATCCCTGGAGTCGAGCATGAACCTCTGGAGCTTGGCGAGCGCCGCCGGCCCCAGGTAGTCCGGCTCGCGCCGCAGCACCTCGCACGCGCCGTAGCAGCAAGCGCAGAGCACGCAGTTGACGAACTGGTCGATCCGCTGCCTGTCGTCCTCGCTCTGGAAGATCTCCTTCTCCGGGTCTGCGCTTTTCCTCACCAGGTAGGGCTTTATCCGCTCGTAGGTCTCCCAGAAGGGGGCCATATCGACGACGAGGTCTTTGATGATCTCGAAGTTCGGCAGCGGCTCCAGCACGACCGTCCGCTTTTCCGCGCCGGCGACCTGCGTCCTGCACGCGAGGCCGGGCTTGCCGTTGATAATCATGGCGCAGGAGCCGCATGTGGCGGCCCTGCACGAGGACCTGAAGGCGAGCGTCCCGTCCAGCTCGTCCCTTATGCGGTTGAGGACAGTCAGGACGGTCAGCCCTGGGATCACGCGCACGCGGTAAGAAGAGAAAGCAGGCTCGACCTCCGGCGTCTTCGCGTCATACCGCAGTATCTCGAAGGTGTAGATGTCGCTCGCTTCCGTCAATAGGTCCTCTCCATCGGCTGGTATCTGGTGATGACGGGCGGCCTGTAAGAGATGGACAGCTCCCCGTCAGGGCCTTTGGCCGCGAGTGTGTGCTTGAGCCAGTCCTCGTCGTTCCTCTTTGTAAAGTCTCGCCTGAAGTGCGCGCCCCTGCTCTCCTCGCGCAGAAGGGCGCCCACGGTCGTCGCGTGGGCCACGTCGATCATAGACTCAAGCTCCAATGCGCCGATGAGCTCATAGTTCATATGGAGCGCCGAAGACGTAAGCCTTACGCCCTTATACCTCTCCTTGACGGCGAGCACTTTTTGAAGGCCCGTCTCAAGCTCGCTCCTGGTCCTGAAAATGCCTACGTACTCGTCCATCGTCTTCCGCAGCTCTTCGAGGACTGCGAAGGGCTTCTCCCTTCCCTCATCCGACAGCCTGCGGATCTTCTTCGCCGTCTCCTCTTTTTTCCGGCTGACGGCCGCCTCGCGCGGCGTGATTGCGCCCGCGCTCAGGTATGCGTCGATGCTGCCTGCGCAAATCTTGCCGAAGACGATGGTGTCAAGGAGGGAGTTGCCCCCCAGCCTGTTCCCGCCGTGGACGCTGACGCAGGCGCATTCCCCTGCCGCGTAGAAGCCTTTGAGCACCGTCTCGCCGGACGCGTTCGTGTCTATGCCGCCCATCGAGTAGTGCTGGCACGGCATGATGGGGATCGGCTGGTCGATGGGATCGACCCCCGCGAAGTCTATCGATATCCGCCTTATGCCAGGGAGCCTTTCGAGTATCTTCTTTGCCCCGAGGTGGCGCAGGTCGAGGTGGACGTATTTGCCCAGCTCGTTCTCGAAGGCGTTGCCTATCTCGATCTCCGTCTGGATGCTCCTCGATACGATGTCGCGCGGGGCAAGTTCCATGGCCTTGGGCACGTACCGCTCCATGAAGCGCTCGCCTTTGTTGTTTATCAGGTATGCCCCCTCGCCGCGACACGCCTCCGACATGAGGATGTTCGTGCCGAGGAGCGTGGTCGGATGGAATTGGACGAACTCCATGTCCTTCATCGGCACGCCCGCGGCGTACGCCATGCCGATGCCGCTTCCGTTGTTGATGAGGGCGTTCGTCGAATGGAAGTAGACCCGCCCGTAGCCTCCCGTGGCGAAGAGGGTCGCCTTCGCCAGCATGGGGATGACCTCGCCCTTCACCTGGTCGATCAGGACGACGCCGTGGCAGACCCCTTCTTCCGCCGCGAGGGCGGTGGCCACGTATTCGTAATAGACCTTCACGCCCCTTGCAACGGCCCGCTCGTAGAGCGTGTTTAGGAGCACGTGGCCGGTCAGGTCCGCAGAGAAGCACGTCCTCGGGAAGCCTGCCCCGCCGAAGGGGCGCTGCGCTATCGTGCCGTCCGGGAAGCGGCTGAACGGGCAGCCCCAGTGCTCCATTTCGTAGACGACCTTGATCGCCTCCTTGCACATGATCTCGACAGCGTCCTGGTCGGCCAGGTAATCGCTCCCCTTGATCGTGTCGAAGGTGTGCTTTTCCCAGGTGTCGTCTTTGCCGTTCGGGTTGTTTGCGAGGGCTGCATTGATGCCGCCCTGGGCAGCTATGGAATGGGACCTTACGGGGTGAACCTTGGATACGAGGGCTACATCGTACTTGTCGCAGAGGCCGACCGCCGCGCGCAACCCGGCCAGACCGCCTCCGACGATGATAACATCATGCTGGACCATGCTATGCTACTTTGGCGTATAGCAGTATCAGCGCCGCCGATATGACGCAGCCGAGCACATTCGACAGCCAGAAGAGCTGCTTCTCCTTCTTGTAGCCCAAATCGACTGCGATCGTTCGCAGGCCGTAAAGGCTGTGGAAGGTGAAGAGCACCAGTATCAGGATATCGACGACCGGATTCCTGTGTATGCCGAGCGCCCAGTCCGGCTTTTTGTCTTTCGTATACAGGAAATAAGCAGAGAATATCTTTAAGCTGAACAGAATAATGAGCGCTACTCCGCTCGTCCGATGGAATAGCCAGATGAACATATCCATCCTTGATAACATTGTGGCAATAATATTGTCAAGGATTTTTTGCCGTTTTTTGTCGCCGGGCCGGGTGGCAGCCCTTCGCGATCCCCTGCCGGCAGTGGTCTAACAGTCAAGGCTGCCGGCTGGAGGCTCGGGGGAGTGGGCGCCGGGGAAGTGGCGCGTCAGCTCTGCGCCGCATTTGCGGATTACGGCGCAAAGGGCGTCGAATGCGTGGTCTTCCTTGATGCCTTTCGCGACCTCCCTGGCCAGGGAGTTCCAGACATGGGGAGCGATTTTGCCGTGGATGCCCCTGTCCGCAAGTATCCAGACCTTCCTCTCCAGCACCGAGATGAATATGAGAATGCCCGTCTGCTCGTCCGTCATGTGGACGCCCTTCTGGAAAAACGCGTAAACCGCCCTTTCCTTGACCGCCTCATCGACCCTCCTGCGGGTCAAGAGCGCCAGCTTGAGGTGCGGGCAACTTTTGAAAAGGACCAGGAAAGGCACGAAAAGGATGACCGTCGCCGGAATGTAGAACCAGACGGAGGTGAGTTGCAATGCAGCGGAAAGCGCAAGCGCTCCGAGCGCCGAAAGGGAGAGGACTCCGGCAAGCTCTGCCTCGCGGTACTGGTCGCTCTCGTCTACGAGCATGACCATGATCTCGCCCCGCGTCGAGCGCTCTGCGGTCAGCACCGCCTGCCGGATCTTCTCCTTTTGAGCGTCGCTGAAAAGCGTCTTTGCGTTGATCTTCATTCGGAGCCCCCTTTAGTCCTGGCCCTGCGCGGGAATGCCAAAGCAAGCGTATGCGTAGCGCTGAGGGGGGAGGCTCCACGGGCTTTGCTCGTGGAGGGGGCGCTGAGCCCCAATGCTGAAAAGCGTCTTTGCGTTGATCTTCATCCTGACTCCCTTGCTCAGGCTTTAAGCGGCCCCGGAAGAGGCCTACCAGTCCCCCGACGCACCGCCCCCGCCGAAGTCTCCCCCTCCGCCTGAGAAACCGCCGAAATCGCCGCCCGAGCGACCGCCTCCGCCCCATCCGCCGCCGAAAAACGGCCCCGTGAGGAAAAACCCGGCCAAGAAGGCCCCGAACCCTCCTCCACCGCCGCCTCCGCGTCCCCTCCCGCCGGTCCTGCTTCCGTTCCCTGAAAAGAGGGCGTGGACGAGCAGGCCGGCGGCGATCCCGACGACCGCGATGCCGCCGAGCACGGGTAGCGTCAGCGCCGGCAAGGAGAGCTTCGCTATTGCGGGCAGCCCGACCCCCCCCACTACTATGCCTGCCACCATCGAAAGCGCGCCGGCGAAGATGAGGGCGACGAACAGGAAGATGAGGAGGGTGAAGACCGGCGTTCCCCTGTGCTCGACGACCGGCTCGCGCGGGCGGCCTGCGTACTCGGCCCGCACCACCTCCATGATGCTCCTCACCCCGGCCGTGACGCCCCCGTCGAAGTCACCCGTTCTGAACCTGGGTATGATGACGTCCCTGACGATCCGGCCGGCGACGAGGTCCGTCAGCCTGCCTTCGAGGCCGCGCCCCACCTCGATCCTTACTTTGCGGTTGTCCCTCGCCACGAGGAGGATCACCCCGTTGTCGATGCCCTGGTGGCCTATCTTCCAGCTTTCAGCGACCTTTATGGAAAAGTCCTCCAAGTCCTCGCCCTGGAGGCCCGGTATCGTCAGCACCGCTATCTGAGTCGAATTGCTCGCCTCGAACCGCGCAAGCTCGCCCTCCAGCGTCTGGGCGGCTGCGGGCGATATCATGCCGGCGTAGTCGTTTACGTGGCCGGTCAACTGCGGGACGGGAAGGGCGTCCGCCGGAGAGGCGAAGACTGCGCATATGACAAGCGCCGCCGCTATAAGAAGGGGTGCGACTGTCCTCCTCTTCATGGCGTACCTAGAACTTGACCTTGGGTGCGGTCTTTGCACCCTCGTCCGCCTTGAAAGGCTCTTTCCTCGTCAGATGGAGGAGCAGCGAGTTGGTCAGGGAGTTGGGGAAGGTCCTGATGCTGACGTTGAACTGCTGCACGGCCCTGTTATACCTCACCCGCGCCACGTTGATACGGTTCTCCGTGCCTTCGAGC
>Ga0326727_10005754_pt1 | contig 34934 bp, 33 predicted proteins | sample MB2enrmetagenome_FD_207643 | JGI IMG/M metagenome (GOLD analysis project Ga0326727, IMG submission 207643) | Lab enriched peat soil microbial communities from McLean, Ithaca, NY, United States - MB29MY | ecosystem: Environmental > Terrestrial > Soil > Wetlands > Peat | place: USA: New York...
CTGCCCCCGAAGGCCGACGTCGAAGGGCCATTGCTCCTTCATCTCTCGCACAGCACCGCATCGAAAGGTGTCTCCTACATGACCCCTCCTTCAGCGTTCGTGACGCACAGTCGCGCCAAACTCCGGTGCGACAGCCCATGACCTGAGTCGTTGATCGCGTGTCCAGACCTCCCAGCTTCGATACTCCGACCAACCGAAAACTACTGCTTGGGTTCTTTCCGTGGCGACCAAACGCGCGTCATAGTTCCCGATCTACTTGACCAGCGGTGCGCGCCTGAGGGCGGTCTCCCGAATCGCAGCTTTCCCACAGGCCCAGAACGGGCCTGTCTCCACTACATACTGGGACGACACGCAGACGCCGCCCCGCCCTAGTTGAACCTACCTCTGCCACCGCGCAACCGCCACGAAGCCGTCGGTGTCCCGGTCAGCAATCGTCGGTTCGTTCAAAAATCCGAGTCGTAACGCGTCGCTCGAACCGCCAGCCCTCGGGAGTTCGCACGAATTCATCTCGCCACTCTCCCATACTGACAGGACATATCAGCGGCAATGGCAAGGCACACTTCTCCTCAATCTGTCCTTCGTGAGCAAAGGAAACATAGTACGTTAAGCCTTGCGCGTGGTCTTGATCGATCACATCGACTACAGTCCCTCCGGTCATATGCCGTACAACACGCGCCCTCGGTAAACTCTCGTACGCATCCTTGATGGAGGCTCTTCCTACATACAGAGTACCCATTCGCAGCCACTCGCATTCCTCCGCATACAAGCCAACTGCGAGGGCAAACTCACGATGATCACCACACTGTGCTAGGGCGACGACAAGATCCCGGCAATCCTGTTCGATCTCTCTGCGTGACCTATGATCCACCAGGCTCCTCGGCTCCTATTGACCAACATTGCCCGAATCGTCGCTTCCAGCCATATATAGCCAGGGCTGACGAGCCTCTACGTACGGCTGGTACTACCGACATCAGAACTCGAACTCCACTGGGTCATATCACACCGCTATCCCTGAGTTCTCCAATCTCCGACTCATCCATTCCGAGCTCATACAAGATCTCTTCCGTATGCTCTCCAAGCAATGGTGGTCTTCTCTCAAATTGGAGCGGTGAGTTCGTAAAACGCATTGGGCTCAACACCTGCGGCAACAGGCCAGAGAGCGGATGAGCAACCTCTACACGCATACCCCTCTCCTTCACCTGCTCGTCCTCGAATACCTCATCGATGGAATGGATCGGCCCACACGGGATCATGGCGGCCTCGAAACACTCAACCCACGCGGCCCGGCTCCTCGTTGCTAATACGCCAGCGATCACGGGTTTCAGCTCTCCGAGGTGACGAACCCTCGCGCTATTCCTCGTGAACCTATCGTCCGCAGAAAGTTCCGGCAGCCCGAGCACCTCGCAAAATTTCTCGAACTGCGCATCATTCCCAACTGCAATGGCTATTTGACCATCACTACACTCGTATACGTCCTGTGGCTGAATGTTCGGATGTGAGTTTCCTGTCCGACGTGGCACGATCCCCGAAATCAGGTAGTTCATCGCCTGGTTAGCGAGCATCCCTACCTGTACGTCAAGCATCGCGATATCCAAGTACTCCCCGACCCCCGACACGCTTCTGCCCGCCAGTGCAGCAAGAATCGCGATCGCTGCGTAATTTCCTGTCATCAGGTCGACGATCGGCACGCCCACCTTCTGAGGCCCGCCCCCAGGGACATTGTCACGCTCGCCAGTCACGCTCATCAGGCCGCCCAGCGCTTGGATCGCGAAGTCGTAGGCGGCCAGTTGCTTCTTCGGGCCCGTCTGTCCGAACCCTGTAATCGAGCAGTAGACAAGACGAGGGTTTATGCGGCGCATATCTTCATAGCCGAGGCCGAGCGTCGCGAGGGTACCTACCTTATAATTCTCGATGACGACGTCGCTTCCTTTGGCCAGGCTCCTAATGATGTCCTGGCCCGCCTTTTGCTTCATATCGACCGTGATGGACCGCTTCGACCGATTCACTGCAAGGTAATACGCGGATTCATGAGTCTCGCTACCGGACGTGTCCTTAAGATATGGGGGACCCCAGGTCCTCGTGTCATCACCGACGCCAGGCCGTTCCACCTTGATCACGTCTGCGCCAAGATCGCCTAGGATCTGTGCTGCCCAGGGACCAGCGAGAATACGGCTCATATCGAGCACTTTCACTTGCCCTAGGGGGCCGGACATGGAAACTCCTTTGTGCCTGACTGCTTCGAGCGAGAGGGAACTTGAATAAACTGCGCCCCATCAACATCGCCTGGCCTCGTCCGCCCGGACCCTTCTTCCTCACGACGTCGGGTTCCGGGTATCTCTGTGGCCGTTGCGCCAAGTCCCCAACCCAACGACGTACCATCCCACGGACGCTCAGACAGCCGAGATTCAATGTCTGAGCTTGCGGCTTTCACTCGTCGAGCACCTTCCGACCAAGCAGCGCTGTTGGTGCACCCTTGCGTCTTATTCCTTTTCCGCTCCTCATACCTTTATGATGGTCACCCCGCAGTTCCCTCCCACTCCAAGGACGTGAGCCAGGCCGGTCTTGGCGTTCCGCACCTGGCGTTCCCCCGCCTCGCCTCGCAGCTGCCAAACCAGTTCGACTAGCTGACCAAGATGCGAGGCGCCGATGGGCTCACCCTTGCTGACCAGTCCCCCACTGACGTTGACCGGAAAGCACCCTCCGATCTCGGTCGCACCCTTCTCGACAAGCTTGCCGCTCTCACCCGCCTGACAAAGACCCAGCTCTTCGTACGCCTCGAGTTCGCAGAACGCGTCCGTGTCCTGCACCTCGAAGCAATCGATCTCCTCGGGACCCATCCCCGCCTGTTCGTAGGCTCGCCGGCTCGTAGCCGTAGTTGGTGACACACCATGTCCCCCGGCAGCACTGATGCCCGCCATTGGGCCCCGCCAGTCTGCGGCGTACCCGGCAACGGTGTGTACGCACGCAGCGATCACCGGCATCCCTTCGCGTGCGTTGACCTCGTCCGCCGCACCCACCACGACCGCAGCCGCACCCTCGTTGGGCGCGCATATCTCCAGAAGCCGGATCGGATCGCAAACAAGAGTGGAGGCCAGGATCTCTTCCATCGAGAACTCTTTGCGGTACATCGCATAAGGATTGCGCACGCTGTTGCGGTGGTTCTTGTAAGCAACCCTGGCAATATGTTCCTCAGTAGTCCCGAACTGGTACATGTGCCGTCGTGCCCTCAGTGCCCAGTAGCTCGGATTCGTACACAAGCCCATCTGGATCTGCCACGGCTCGTAGATCATCCCGGGATCCATGAAGCCTCGTGGCATCTTTTCCACGCCCAGAACGAGAGCGAGACGGATACTCCCGGCACGGATCCCATTTATTGCTTGTAGTAGCGCGACCGCACCACTTGCGCACGCTGCTTCCACATTGCAGATGGGTATGCCTGTCTCGCCCAGCGGCTTAAGAATGCGCGCTCCCGACGTAGCGGGCAGGTACATCGAAGATACGTAGGCGGCATCGATGTCACACCAGCTCACATCGGCATCCCGCAAGGCGGCCACTGCCGCGACACGACCGATGTCTCCGTAACTTTCCGCCGCAAAGCGACCAAACGCGTGCATACCTGCACCACATATAACGATATCGTTGCTCATTCGACTGCTCCAACCGGAGTGGCGCGAAATTGAAAACTCATTACGGCAGTACCGTCAGGCTCTTCATAAAGCGGATGCACCTCCATGCTGAGCGGCATCCCAATCTCTAGCTCGCCAAAGGGTACCTGCAGCGGCGCAAGCACACGCACGCCGTTCAACTCTACCAAGCCGACTGCTAGGCCCTCGAATGGCTCAGGCAATCGACAATCACCCGGCGGACGATGGCGGACGATGGTATAGGACCAGAGAACTCCCGCGGTCGGCAAGGCAAATAACTCACCGCCAGTCGCACCGCACCTTGCACACCACTCGCTGGCTCCGACATCGGTCGCGCCACAAGCAAAGCATCGGCGCCCAACGAGCGACCACGCCCCGTCCGGTTCGAGCTTGGAGGTCAGGATCGGTTCGTAGAGGGAACGCTGAAGCACTGGCACCTGCCTCCCTTCACACTGAAACATGGGACCTTGCCACGATTTTAGCACTGTCTAGGAATCGATCGCTTGGCAATGTTGGGGAACCACAAAGAGGTTTGTCACCAAAAGGAAACTGTAACAACACGACCCCGCCTGCGCCGCAAGCGGAAGCATCGCACCATCGGGTAACTGCGGCGCCAAAACTGAAGCAAGGGTGAAAAGACTATTGCACGTGCCGATCGGCCTCTGTAACGTCGACTACGCGGAGCCGCCTAGCGTGGGTTGTTCGGAGCCGGAGCAGTACTCGCAACAATCTCCTAGCCGCGTGCCCTGAACCGCCCAGTGCCGAAGCCATGCCAGGCTGCTCTTGGAGCTGTTACCATACAAAAGGAGAGGGAGAGGGAACATGGCCATTACGCGGGGAGTCTTTCGTAACTCGACTCAGCGCACCGTCCTCTTTGGTGCAGGGAGCCTAGAAGACATAGGGATCGTGGCCGACGAGCTCGGATCAAAGGCGGCTTTCGTTGTAGCAGCGCCTGAGCTTGCTTCGGATACCAGCTTCGTTGAAGCCGTCGGCGCTGCTTTGGGCGGTCGCGTTGTCGGTAGTTATCACGACACGGTCGCTCACGTCCCTAGAAGGACGGTGGTGGATGCGACAGAGGCGGCGCGCAGGGCGGGGGCGGACTTATTGATCAGCCTTGGCGGTGGCAGCGTTAGCGACCTAACGAAGATGATGGCCCTCGCCATCGCCGAGGATATCGTCGATGATGCTGGTTTCGACCGAGCTCGTATACAATACGAACCGGGCACAGTTCCTGTGGTTCCCCCTGTCAGTGCTGAGCTGATTCCAACAGTCTCCCTGGCTACGACCTTGTCGGCCGCCGAGTTCAATAACTTCGCCGGCGTCACGGATGAAGTCCGTAAATGCAAAGACCTGTTCACCGATGACCGTCTTGCACCTTACGCCGTGGTGCTTGACGCCAACCTCCTCACCGCGACGCCGGACTGGTTGCTTCTTTCGACCGGCATACGAGCCGTCGACCATTGTATTGAGGCGATGATGTCGAGATCAGCACAAGTGTTCACAGACTCTTTGGCGGCTGATGCGTTGGCGCGATTGGTGACCTATCTCCCCCGTCTCCGCGACGGAGGACGCGATCCGTTCGACGTGACACAGTGCCAGTTGGCATCTTGGGAGTCACAGTTCGCGTCGGCCAACGTGCAGTATGGGCTCAGCCACGGGATAGGTCATCAGCTTGGTGCCCGGTGCGGCGTGCCCCACGGTTACACGAGCTGCATCATGTTGTCCCATGTCATGGAGTTCAACCGAGAAGTCACCGAGGACTGCCAAGCTCGCATCGCGCGTTTGCTGGGGGTTCATGCCGAGCTCATGAGCAGTGCAGACGCAGCGGACGCCGCAGCGCCCGCCTTGCAGGAGTTCATCCGATCCCTCGGCCTCCCGACGACCTTGCATGAGGTCGGCGTGAGCGAGGAAGACCTGTGGCCGCTGGCGGAGGACGCTTTGCAGGACCTGGTCGTCGCCACCAACCCGAGAAGGGTAGAAGGCCCGGATCAGGTGGTTGCTCTCCTCAGGAATGCTCTCTGACGTCGTGAGACTTGGTCGGGCCACTGACCAGTAGTCGAGAACTACAAGAACTCAGCGACAATCTCGATGTCAGCAGCAATGAAGCGGATTGGCGGCAAGTTCTCCCCGTTCTCGAGATTCCCAGACACCGGGCGCTGATCCGGGACGGCGACTGGCTTGATGATGTCAATCAGGTGGCCGAGCGAGCACATTACGCGTTCCTGACTTTCCCCCGGGTTAAGGCCACCGCAACAATCAGAACACAGCCGTCAAAGACGGGGCTGACCCATTGAGGGGCGCCTAGCTGCGACAGCCCGTTGTACCCGATCGCCAACAGCAAGACGGATAAGACAGTACCTATCACATTGAACCGTCCCGGCCTGATGGCTGTAGACCCTAAAAAGGCAGCAGCGAGGGCGGGCAGCAGAAACTCCGGGCCGACTGTTGGATCGGCCGACCCCTCCGTCGCAGTGTTCAGGACTCCCGCTAGGCCGGACACCCCGGCCGACACGACCAGACTGAAGAATATAAGCCGGTCAATACGCAACCCCGCCAAACGTGCAGCATCCCGGCCCTGTCCAATGGCCTCTAGGCGACGGCCCGTCGGCACGTGCTCCAAGACGTAGAGCATCACGACCGCGAACGCCAGCACGATGTACACCCCCGGAGGTATTCCTCCAGGTCCGCCGAAACCTAATCTTACAAAACTGTTTGGAAAACTTCCGGTCACAATCATCGAATTCGAGATCAGCAACACGAGCCCGCTCAACACTGTCCCAGACGCGAGGGTCGCGATGAAAGAGCTGATGTGCAGGCGCAGTACAACGAAGGCGTTCACCATGCCGATTATCACCGCCGTGAGCACAGTAATTGCCGAGGCCAGCCACACATTGATCCCGTGATTCAGGGTGAGCACCGCTACTTCCATGGAGCTGAATCCCAGGACATAGCCAATGGACAGGTCGAACTCTCCCCCGACCAAGGGCACCATGCCCCCCAAGGACACCAGAATAACAATGTCCTCGGTCGTGAGGATCCCCGAAAAGTTCCGAGCTGTCGGGAACGTCTGTGGCAGAACCAAGCTGTAGACGATTATGAGGACAACGAGTACAGCCGGAACACCACTCCTTTCTCCCAGCCGGACCAGGCTCCTTCGTAACGCTCTTGCATCTCCGGTCCGCTTCGACCCCGGACTGCCTGGCGGCGTTGCGTCGTGCACACTCGAACCCACGCCCGACTCCAGATTCTCGACTCCCGACTCCACTCAGTGCACCCTTTCGCGCCGGCCGCGAGCAATCGCCAGATCGACCTCTGCGGCGGTAACGTCCTTCCCTATCAGCTCTTCGGTACATTGACCATCGCCCAGCACAATGACCCGGTCAGACAGCGCCACCAACTCGTCAAGATCAGACGTGATCAGCACAACGCCGCAGCCCCGTTCCGTCATCTCACGTATTAGGTGGAAAAGCTCTGGGATGGTCGCGACGTCGACACCATGAGTCGGTTCGTCCAGGACGACGACGCGCGGCACTATCCGCTGGGCCCGGGCGAAGACGAGCTTTTGCTGATTGCCGCCGCTGAAGACGCCAAAGACATGTCGGGGGTTCCGGGGAACGGCGCCAACCTCGACCATCTGGCGGGCCACGGAATCCAGTTCCTGGTGCTTGCGGAGCCATCCTTTCTGGAAGAAAGAACCCACGGTGCTCAATGTCACGTTCTCCCTGGCGTCCATGGTCAGCACACCGCCAAAGCGGCGACGATCCGGCGGGACGTACGCCACCCCAGCCGCAAGGGCTGCGTGCGGCGATACAAAACGCGTCGGTGGGCCGCCAAAAATACTAATGGTTCCTGATATGGGTGACTGAGCGCCAGCAATGACCCGACCGAGCTCTGACTTGCCGCAACCAACCAAGCCGGTGACGCCGACGATCTCGCCTGGCCACACATCAAGGTTGACGTCTTTCAGGTGGAAGCTACAGAGGCCCGTCAACCGAACTGCCGGTGCCGGTGCAGGCTGTCCATGCGCTTCTGACTTCGAGGCGCTCGCCGCAGAGAGGTGCTGCTCCTCGGTTTCCAAGAGAGCTTCCTCAGCAGCTCCGAACATATACGTGACCAAGTCTTCAACCGTCGAGGACTTGGACTCCACGCAAGCAACGACTCGGCCGTCCCTCAGGACTGTGACGGTCTGAGCGAGCAACAGGGCATCGGCCAAGTCGTGAGAGGCAAACAAGACCCCGGCTCCCCTCTTGGCCACTAGCGACATGACCTCGAACACCCGGTGTGATTCGTTACGCGCAAGTTCTGCCGTCGGTTCATCCAGAACTAAAACACCACGCTTGTTTCCCAGGGAGTGCGCCGCTCGCGCAATCGCGACCAAGCGGCGGTCGGTCGCGCCCAGGCTACCAACGGTACTGTCGGCCTGTACGCCCAGGCCGAACTCCGAGAGCAGCGTGCAGACCTCCTCGCGCGTAGACCTCCAGCGAATCCGCCCGCTGCGTCGACTGGTCCTGTACCCGCAACTCAATGCCACGTTTTCCAGCACGCTCATGGACTCCACCAACCCGAGGTCCTGGTGCAAGAACGCCATCATCGGCTGCCCATCTCCCTCTTGCGCATCAGACGCAAGCGTGACAGATCCGGCCGAAGGTAGGTGGTAGCCCGAAAGTATCTTGATCAGGGTCGACTTACCGGAACCATTCGCCCCCACTAAGGCGTGGATCTCTCCGCCGTGCACGGTGAGATCCACGCCTTCGAGAACGGCGACGCCGTCGAATACCTTCGTCAAGCCTCGCACCTCTAGCAAGACCTGACGATGGGTACCTTCTTCTCGCTCGTCCATGGTCATGAACTCGGCGTCGCCGTTGACGTCAAGGCTCGCTACTCAAGAAGCGAGACCCCATAGCTTCTCGTAGTAGGGCTTCAAGGTGAAACCACCCAAGTATGGAGGCGTGCCGGTCGCGACAATGGACCTCGTGAGCAGGCGGAGCGGGAACGCTTCATTAAGAGGCTTTAGGCCGGCAAATGCCCGGATGAACTCATTCGTGGTCGGCCAGCCAGACTGGGTGAGGGCGTCCTCTGCACAGGCAACCTCCCCTGTGTTGTCCTTGATCGACAGCACCTCGGGCGGCAAGCAGTCGATGCCGGCCACGTGGATGCTGTGCTCCAGACCCATTTCCTGGAGAGCCTCGGCAGCCATGGTGGCGTACTGGGAGATGTCGAGAAAGATGTAGTCAATGTTGGGATGAGCTGCAACCGTGGCCTTGATCAGGCTTTCGAAATCGGCCTGACTCACGATGCCGTAGGCTTGGTTTGAGACGATCGTGCAGCTTGAGCAGCCCTTCATTACCGACATGAAGCCCTGGTAACGGTGGACCGTCCCGCGGATCGTTGCCACGTGGAAAACGGCTACTCTCGCCAAACCATTGCTAGCTACGATAAAGTAGTCAGCGAGCTCTCTGCCGCTCTGCGTTGTCTGCCCACTTATCGCGGCATAGACATCCGTCGTCGCGGTTCCGACTGTGCTGTCGCCATCGGTGTCGACTACAGGTATGTGGGCTGCCTTCGCCGCCTCCATACCGGCCAGAACAGTGTTGGACGTAATAGCGTCAAGGTCGATACCACTAGCTCCGTCATCTATAGCAGTTGTCATGTCTGCGCTTATCGTCGACGGGGTTCCCGTGGTGTTGCTCATGATTGTGGTCTTCCAGCCGACGGCGTTGTCCGACTGCACTATGCTGTCCGCGATCTCAATACAGCCGGTGTTCGCTGATCCGCAAGGGATCACGAAGATCTTCTTGCCTGGTTGTGGCTTAGGACTCGATGTCGGTCCTTGATATGTTGGTACAGCCTCAGCTGCTAGCACCGCCGCTTTTGCCGCGGCAATGTTCGTCCGGCTGCTGGCGCTGGCCAGCGTGGCCGGTAGGAGCACCAGCGCGCCAAGCAGTACCAAGGTCCCCGCAAGCCAACCCCGCCGCCTTCCATATGAGTGGTGCAATTCCCAGTTCCGCAGAATGTTTCCAGACATGTTCGTATGGACCCCTTTCTGGTATTGCTCTCGTATTTTCCTTTAGATCCCCCCTTGTGCCATAAGTCCAGATCGATCCAGCACGCCAACTTTGATGTCCTCTCGGCCGCACATCGACTTTCGACAGGCAAATCTGACTCACGAGCGGGGCCGCCTAGACCGGCTGACATGCCAACTGAGAGCGCTGCACGACACTGGGCAGCTGAGTTACCGTACCTTCATCGTTACTCTACTTTCATCACTTGCGCGCTGCTTGTCTTTGTCGAAACGCAACTACGTCATTCTTTGAGTAGCTCCGATATACCTCTCCGCCGAGCAGGACTGCACCTCCTCTTGCCTAGCCGGCTGTTCACTCGATCGACCGAACGGCAAACAAAACGAACAAGTGTACGACTGCAGGCGCGACAAAAGATCACCACTCGCACAACAGTTCTCTCGTAACACAATGGCGCTTCTTTGCATAGAGGCTTTCGCCTCTATTTTCAATCGAGGCGACCTAACTAGTGTCAGTAAGAGCTAGGCGAGCCCGGCTAGGGTTGCGTCGCCTGGGTGAACCGACACTCTCAGTGTTGCCACCGGCTCCGAGTGTGAGTCTGGCCGTGCAGAAGGGAATTTGTAATGACCGAGTTCTCGATGACGATCAACGGTTCGGCCGTGCCGACGAGCGAGACGTTCGGGGTCGTAAACCCGGCAACTGGTGAGATATTCGCTCAAGCACCGCAGTGTAGTCGGGAGCAGCTCGATACAGCCATGGAGTCGGCGTACAAGGCGCATCTCCAGTGGCGTGTCGATGAGGGCGCCCGCCGCGAGGTGCTCCACGCCGCGGCGGATGCATTATCCGCTGCGGTCGATGAGCTCGCACCGGTGCTGACCGCCGAGCAGGGCAAGCCACTGGCGGACGCCAAGGCAGAGATAACACGGGCCAGCGTGTGGTTCAACTACTTCGCCGATCTGGAGTTTCCTCCGGAGGTCATCCAGGACAATGAGAAGGCGTTTATCGAGGTCGTTCGCCGACCGTTGGGGGTGGTCGCCGCGATCACACCATGGAACTTCCCAGTGAGCCTTGCAACCTGGAAGATTGCCCCCGCGCTGTTGGCCGGTGACACTATGGTCCTCAAGCCGTCCTCATTCACCCCGTTGGCTACCCTGAAGATGGGTGAGTTGTTGGGCCGAGTGCTGCCGCCTGGCGTACTCAATGTCGTGAGCGGCGTAAGCGGACTTGGTCAGTGGATGACGTCGCATCCGGTACCGCGCAAGATCTCCCTGACCGGGTCGACGGAGACCGGGATGCAGGTGGCCGCGGCGGCTGCTCCTGATCTCAAGAGGCTTACGTTGGAACTGGGAGGCAATGACCCGGCGATCGTGCTCGACGACGCGGACCCGGCCACAATCGGGGAGAAGTTGTTCTGGGGAGCATTCACCAACAACGGACAGGTGTGCACGGCGATCAAACGTGTATACGTGCCGGAGCGACTTTATGGTGACATCGTGGATGCCTTGGCGGAACAGGCTAGAAGCGTACGAGTTGGCAACGGGATGACCGAAGGGATCCGGTTGGGTCCGATCAACAACCGCCCACAGTTCGACAGAGTCAGCGAACTTGTGGCGGACGCGATCTCCGGTGGGGCCAGTGCCGTCACTGGGGGCAAGCCGATCGAGGGGCCCGGGTACTTCTACGAGCCCACAATCTTGGCGAACGCTCTGGACGGTACCCGGATAGTCGATGAGGAGCAATTCGGTCCGGCCCTCCCTGTCGTCGCTTACCGGAGCCTGGATCAAGCGGTCGAGCGAGCGAACGCTTCCAACTTCGGGCTGTGCGGATCGGTGTGGGGAACTGATGTAGAGCGCGCGTGGCAAGTCGCGGCACGTCTTGAGTGCGGCACCGCCTGGGTGAACACCCATCTCGCCGTACAGCCGAACCAGCCTTTCGGTGGATGGAAATGGAGCGGCATCGGGGTGGAGAACAGCCGGTGGGGCTTCTACGGGTTCACCGAACTCCAAACTCTCCACCTGGCCAAAAGCTGACGTCTCGGGCAACCCTCCCACAGGTCGGCCGGAGCCTCATCGGTGCAGGGTGCTGGGCGCCTCGGTCCCTTGCCGGGGCTACGTTGATTGACGAGTAGCGAAAAACGCTTCGACTGACGCCCGGTGGTCGTCCGATATGTAGCTGATCGCTTGTGCCTCGGATTCGAGTGCGGAGATGCTCTCGAGCGAGAGCTCGAAACTCCGGTTCACGATGGACTTCATGAGCATGATCGCCCCGCGGGCCTGGCTCGTGAACCGTTCCGCATAGGCTCGGGCATCTTCGAGAAGCGTGCCTTCTCCGGCGAGCACGTCAGCGAGCCCGATCGCCAAGGCTTCCTCGGCGTCGACGAACCGACCGGAGAAGATGAGATCCTTCGTCCGTTGGTGACCAACACGTCGGGGCAGGTAGTACATGGCTCCACCGTCGGGGACGAGGGCACGGTTAATAAAGCTCGCCGCGAACTTCGCCTGCGGTGCGGCGACGATGAAGTCGCACGCGAGTGCGAGGGTAAGACCGAGGCCGACAGCGTGGCCGTTCACCGCGGCGATCGTCACCTGGTCAAGGGAGTGGAGGGTGGCCGCAAGGGTGCCGATTCGCTGCTGTCGGCGCCATCCCTCGATCGCGACCTGGCCAGCGGATTCCGAGAGCCGCCGCTGCATGCCCTTTACATCGCCACCGGCGCAAAACGACTTGCCGGCGCCGGTCAGGATGACGACCCGGACATCGGGCGTAAGCGACACCTCGTCGAGCGTCGAACGAAGTTCCTCGCGGAGCGCGTCAGAGATCGCGTTACGCTCCGCAGGGCGATTGAGAGTCAGGGTGGCAATGGCGCCCTCGATCTCGATCAGCAACAGATCGGACATTAGAAGCTCCTTCTTACCGGACACTTCGACGTCAGCGTGCTCGGTAGCAGACTGATTTATCGCGCCCCCGTCAGGGCGTTGTCCTTATGTCTAGTCTCACCGCACAACACATAGAAGTTCGTCTCTTGGGCCGTTTAACTCTGCGACCGGGCGCCGAGCCGCGAAGCGAGCTACGTCCCTGCCGGGCGGCTTTGCTCGAAAGGAGGAAGAAGCTCCGATATCCGAAGCTCACGTGAGTCGTTCGAAGATGGCCGCGAGCCCTTGCCCGCCCCCGATGCACATCGTCTCGAGCCCATAGCGCGCCCCGCGGCGGTCCATCTCGCGAAGCAACGTAGCGAGGATCCGAGCACCGGTCGCGCCAATTGGGTGGCCGAGCGAGAGTCCTGACCCGTTAACGTTCAGCCGGTCAAAATCCGCCTCGACGAACTTCCACTCACGCGTGACAGCAAGGACCTGCGCCGCGAAGGCCTCGTTCAGCTCGACGAGATCCATGTCGGCCATCGATAGTCCCGCGCGCTCAAGCGCTTTGGCTGTCGCGGGGACCGGCCCGATTCCCATCGTCTGTGGCGCGACACCGGCGACGGCCCAGGAACGGAGGCGGGCGATCGGGCGGAAGCCGAGGTCGTCGGCCTTTTGCCGCGTCGTCACGATGCAGATCGCTGCCCCGTCGTTCTGTCCCGAAGAGTTACCGGCGGTGACTGTCGACGCCGGGTCGTGGTCGACCATAACTGGCCGAAGCCCCGCGAGGCGCTCGAGTGAAGTGTCTCGTCGCGGGTGCTCATCGATCGAGACGACGACCGGCCCCCCGCGTGACGGTACCGTGACCGGCACGATCTCGTCGTCGAACCGTCCGGCATCTTGTGCCGCGACAGCGCGCTCGTGAGAGCGGAGCGCGAAGGCGTCCTGTTCCTCGCGTGAGATCCCATACTCCCGCCGGAGGTTCTCCGCTGTTTCGAGCATGCCGCCGGGCACTGGATACTTCGCGCCGCCAGCCGTCGCCCGGGCCCGAGTCAGGCGGTCTTCGAAGGTCACTGATCCCGCCGCGCCCCACCGTATCTTGTTCGAATAGAACTCGACCTGGCTCATGCTCTCCGCACCGCCGGCAAGGACGAGGTCGGCGACACCGGTTTGAACGCCCATCGCACCGTAGAGGACGGCCTGGAGTCCGGCTCCGCACCGGCGATCGACCTGTGCTCCTGGGACCTCCACGGGAAAGTTCGCGTCGAGCGCGGCGATCCGGCCGATCGCGGGCGCTTCTCCGTTGGGATACCCCTGGCCCAAGATCACGTCCTCGACCTCAGCCGGGTCGAGCCCGGTCCGCTCGACGAGCGCGCGTAGCACAGTGGTGGCGAGCACCTCTGCCGGGACTTCTCGCAGCACGCCACCCATGCGACCCACGGGTGTCCGGAGGGGCTCACAGATAACTGCCTCACGAAGCATGTCGGTCACTGTCGTCCTCGAATGATCAGGCTGAGCACAGCTCAGAGGTAGTAGCGGCTGACGGTCTCGGCGACGAGCCCCGGGCGCTCCTCGCCCTCGATCTCGACGGCCGTCGCGATCACCAACTGCACCGCGTCGCCGAGGTCGGACACTTCCTTGAGAACGCACCGAGCACGGATGCGGTCCCCGACACTCACCGGGGTAATGAAGCGCACCCGGTTGAGCCCGTAGTTGACGATGAGGCGGGCGGCGGGAACCTCGAAGATCTGCCGCGAAAAGTGTGGCAGGAGTGAGAGCGTGAGAAACCCGTGGGCAACCGTTGTCCCGAATGGTCCTGCGGCCGCTCGTTCGGGATCTACGTGGATCCACTGGTGGTCGTCGGTAGCGTTGGCGAAGGTATCGATGCGTGCCTGGTCAACCGTGAGCCATCCGCTCTCCCCGAGGTCCCGGCCGACCGCCGCGAGCATCTGCTCACGGCTCACGAAGACCCTCATTACATGTAACGCCCGCCTGTGACCTCGAGTACCGTGCCGGTGAGGTAGCTCGAGAGGCCGCTTGCGAGGAACAGGACAACGGTCGCGACTTCCCTCGGCTCGCCCGCACGACCCATCGGGATCTCGGAGAGCTTTTGCTCGAAAATGTCGGGGCGCAGCGACTCGGTCATCGCCGTGCGGATGAGCCCTGGTTGGACCGCGTTGACCCGAACACCGAGGTACGCGACCTCCTTTGCCGCTGCCTTGGTGAGACCGACCATCCCAGCCTTGGCAGCGGAGTAGTTCGTCTGACCTATCATGCCCACTTTGCCCGAGATCGACGAGATGTTTACGATCGATCCGCTCTTCTGCTCCCGCATCGCGATCGAGGCATACTTGGTGCCCAGCCAGGCGCCGATCAGGTCAACGTCGAGCACTGCGCGTAGGTCGGCGATCGTCATATTCCGCATGGTCGCGTCACGGGTGATCCCTGCGTTGTTCACCATCACGTCGAGCGACCCGAACTCCGAAGACGCTCGGGAAACGAGAGCGGACACGTCCTCTTCCGACACGACGTCGCACCGTTGCGCGACCGCCTCGATCCTCTCCGACCGGAGCGTCTCAGCGGCTACGAGCGCGCCTTGTTCGTTGAGGTCCCCGATCACGAGATGGGCGCCCTCGGCACCGAGAACCCTCGCGATCTCAAGGCCGATTCCTTGCGCGCCGCCGGTGATTACCGCGCTCTTTCCCTCGAGCAAGCCCACCGATGTCCTCCAAAGTGGTAAGTGACGGTCATCGCACCGACCAACGGCTCAGTATAGTCCTTGGAATCGAGGGGCTGACTGAGACTGGAAGAAGTGAGCTCCTCAGGTCATGTCCTTTGAGCCGACACTTCCGCCTGTAATCAATTACTTACCTGTGGGAGCGTCCTAAGTTTTGGCCGATCGTAGCGCGTCTGGAAACACTCGGTGATCCGGGTGTGGTGGCCGACTTAGAGTCGCGCGGCAGTCGCGTACCTCGCGGGCTCTCACGACGATGTGCGTCTGCTATGGCGCGAGTCAAGAAGCCAGCTCCGGTCCGGGTGTGAAGTGGTCCCACTCCTCGCGGATGTTCGCTCAAAGGCAGATATAAGACCTCCGAGTGATTCCACCGAAACACTTGCCGCGAAACGGGCCTTGAACATTGGCGTATCGAGCCATGCTGGATTGTCTAGTACGAAAGCAGCATGTCGCTAGCGTCCTGCACGGGCTAAGTCCGTGAATCTTGGAAACTTCATAGCCGTAAACGGCTCTTTTCCTCTTGGAGCCGACATGGGGCAGGACGCAAGGTCCTCTCGGGCGTGACGTGTCCGAGAGTGCAATAACCGCCCGCATGCGACGCTGACCGGCGCAGCCGTGCTCCCGCCTGGGTGCGGCGGAAGGTCTTCCTCCTGGTCTTAGATTGTCGCGGCGTCAATCACGAAGCGGTAGCGGACGTCGCTGGCGACGACTCGGTTGTAGGCCTGGTCGATCTGATCACCACTGATTACCTCGATCTCCGCGCCCAAGCCATGCTCCGCACAGAAATTGAGCATCTCCTGAGTCTCTTGGATGCCACCGATCGACGATCCCGCGCAGCTGCGTCGCCTATGTATCAGGGAGAAGGCCGACGCCGAAATTGGAGCCGCTGGCGCGCCCACGTAGACCAGGGATCCATTACGCCGCAGCAACAACAGGTAGGAGTCCACCGGCAGCGCGGCCGATACCGTGTTCACGATGAGGTCGAAATGATCCTGGAGCTGGGCAAAGGTGGAATTATCGCTCGTAGCGAAGTAGTGGTCGGCTCCGAATCTCATGCCGTCCTTCTCCTTCGACAGCGTCTGCGAGAGCACGGTAACTTCGGCGCCTAAGACGTGGGCGATCTTGACGCCCATGTGGCCGAGGCCGCCCAGGCCAACGATCGCGACCCGTTTGCCTGGGCCTGCTCCCCAGTACTTGAGCGGGGAGTACATGGTGACGCCCGCGCAAAGCAGCGGCGCAGCCACGTCCAACCCTATGCCGGCCGGTATCTTGAGCACGAAGTCCTCGTCCACGACGATGTGCGTCGAGTAGCCACCCTCGGTGGGTAGCCCGTCTACCCCTATGGAGTTGTAGGTGAAGGTGCAGCCCTTCAAACAGTGCTGCTGCTCACCAGCAAGGCAGTTCTCGCACTTACGGCAGGAGTCGACCATGACGCCGACGCCGACGCGGTCGCCGACGGCGTGCTTGGTGACCTCGGACCCTATTCCCTCGACAGTGCCGGAGATCTCGTGACCGGGCACAAGCGGAAAGAGGACCTTTCCCCATTCAGCCCAAGCGGTGCTGATGTCGGTGTGGCAGATGCCGACAAAGGCGATCTTAACCAGGACGTCTCTTGGACCCAAGTCGCGTCGCTGGATGGTGGTTTTCTCGAAGTGGGCCTTAGGGCCCGCGGTGGCGTACGCTGCGGTAGGACGCATCTGCTGCTGCCTCCTTATGTGATTCCAAGCCTGAATGTGATTATGCCATCCCGACAAAGGTTTACCATATCGAGCGGACGCGTGTCTTTCGGTTCTTTTGCATTCCTATTCTCGTGCCGACCGACATCATGCGATTGATCGCGGAGTGTTGCCTCTTCCAGTTGTACGGGACGGGTTCGTTCGGCCGGCACCGAATCACTCTTATTCAACTCTGGTGAGGGGAAACGTTCGAAATCTGGAACTCTACGTATCGGATCCACGAACGATGGCGTCGGCGACCGATCGGTGAGTGAGCACTCTCAGAGCCGCGACACGCGCTGTTACGTCGGCCGATCCGGACTGTGCTCGCTGGGTGACAGACCGTTAGCAGGTCCGTCAGTGTCGACGCTCCCCGATGTCTCCCCCCCGTTGCAGCCCTCTTTCTTCTCGCGCTTCGGTCCACTCATTGGGGAATGCGTATCGAGTTCTCGGGCTGGATCTTGGTTCGCCCTTCGAGACATCAAAGGCCGGTGCTCTCGCACCGGGCCTGAGCTGCACTTTCTCAGTGGGGTGTTCTGGAAAGTAGGGGCCCGGATCCGCAGGACGCGCCTATGCGTCCGCGATCACACGCAAGCAGGCGAAGAGTCACACCACCAACGGCTCGGCGACGAGGGAAGCACGGCAAACTCGACCTTCGGGTTATGAGACTGCTCCAGGTCGTCCTGGGCCTTCCGGCCCCATCCGTCCCAATCATTCTCTATCGCCTGTTACCAGGATCTTTATCGCCAGTAAGCGTACAGACTGGACTGTGACAGTTGCGGTTGTCAACTAAAACTAGGGATGGATTAGGGATGACGGATCTTTGAGAGTTGAAATTGTCTTGAGACGCGTGGTCATCCCCAATCCATCCCTAATCCATCCCTGCGGCTCGACTGCGTCGCCGATCAGCTGCTGTCCCACCAGCACCGAGAACCCGCCAGCTTCCCGCGCCAGCTCGAACATGACCCCGGTCGGTAGCTCGCGCGGACACGGTCGCCAACAAAGGACCACCTGAGCGCGGCTGCTACCTCCTGGGCCCCTGGGTAAGCCGTTTTGCTTCTTCCGCAGCCAAGCGCGCCTCGCCGTGTACGACCCCGGAACTGTTCCGGCGGGGGAACGTTGAATAGGGCGTTTTGCTCGCGAAGACCAAACTACGCGAACAAGGCAGTTCAGGATTGCGGTGCCATCAGCCCGGACATCACCTGCATCAGATCTGGGACGAACATCACATCATTCACCACGATCTTGCCGTCGGCGAGGCGGTAGTACGCAAGAGCCCGGTGTGTCGTCGTGCTCCCGTCGTGATGGGTGACGCCGTAGTTGAACCGGGCGAACACTTCGTCCCCCTCGGCCACCAGCTCCAGGTCGTCGATCCGCGCTTCGTTCATCATGGAGATCATGGCGGTGCCCATCGCCTTAAAGCCAGCGAGATCGGCGGTTCCCAAGGCGAGGTTGACGTAGTTCGGCGCAAGCAGTTCGTCAATCAGATCGGGGTCGGTGTTGCGACCGGTCGTCACCTCGTTCATGAACCGGCTAACGACGGCCTTGTTCTCCTCTGTTCCCATGCCTGTCTCTCCCCCCTTGGAACAGCCAGCGAACGTGCCTGCTCCTTGGCTTTCTGCCAACGGTCACGGCGAAACTGTAATTGATGACCGCCCTCCCCCGTGCAGCTTGAAGGCCGACACACTGGAAGCACACGCCACCGAGCCAGCTACACCAGGGTTGCCTGTCCCGGCTCATGACCCCGATCTGTCGGGGTTCTCTCCACAGCGTTCAGATTCACCCCCCAACCTCGGTACTCGGGCCCCCCTACCATGCCCGTCATGTGGCCCCCGAGCTTCAAGCCCTGCCACGACATCACCCCGGCGGACTGGCTACGTCCCCGGCTCCTGCCCTGGGGCACCGAGACGGGCACGCCCATCACCAGCATCGTGCCCGTCGGCTACGACGCCTACGTTCGTGTCTTTCACCCCGTCGGTGCTCCGGCCCCGGCTGAGACCGTCACCTGGCGAGAGGTCGCTGATTGGAGCGGAGGCACATTCCACGCGCTGGCCCAGTTCGAGCGCATGTCGATTCCGGTCAGGCCAGTTCCCGGACCGCCGCCTTTTGACCAGGCTCCTGACCAGGGAAACCTCACGCCAGCGCTTTGTGACATCCTCGTTCGAGAACTGGCCGGGTTGACCGGGACCCCCTCCGCTTGCTATTTCGCCATCTGGGACGGCTGGGGCATCCTTGTCGGTGGCCGCTCCAGTGCCCGGTTCAGTAGTCGGCCCCTTGGCTGGCGGAGTCGCCCGTCCCGTCGCCGGTGGATTGGCTGGACCCGCCTCAGGCCGGTGAGCCACACCGATGATCAGCCTGACGCTCTTGATATGGAGGTCGCGGCCTGGCAAGAGGAAGTAGCACGGCTGCCGCGCTTCGAACACCCTGGCCGCAGGTACATCCTTGGTCGCGGACCGATTGGTGTCGCTTGTGACCTGGACCGCCAGCCTCTTGCCCCCGACTCCTGGCGGACGCTGGGCCTGACCTCGCAACTGTGGTGGCCGGAGGACAAGGCCTGGGTGGTCGCGACCGAGATTGACTTCGACTCCACGCTCATCGCCACCACGACCGCCGGGGCTGAAGCGCTGCTCGTCTGCGATGGGTTGGAGGTACTGCTGGTCCCGCGCGACGGGCGTCTCGATATGGCCGGGGACAAGATCAACGTGCCCCGGTAACGCAGTTCTGACTGGTACGTCGGTAGGAGGGTCCAGACCGAATGTGACCGTGCTCCTCCGCTGAAGCCTGCAACACCATGGCGGTCTTGGTCACCGTGATGCCCACACCGAGAACCCTCCACCACACCGGCGACGCGACCACGATCGTCACTGCAGCGATGATTGTCTGAGCGAGACTCATTGATCGAGTTTAGCGCGGCGAACACACGTTCGCTACCGTTGAAGTGTGGCCGACCTGTCCCCGGAGGAAGCCGAGATCCTGCGACGGTCGATCGCGATGCTGCCTCCGAAAGCGCCTGCGGCCTCAGTCGTGAGCGTGCGCTCGCGATCCTCGGTCAGCTCGTGCGGGCGCTGAGGGAGCTAGCCAGACGCGCGGAGTTTGGCCAGTAGTCGCTGTCGCGTTGTAGCCCGCGTCGGGGGATGCTCATTTCTAAGTGTGGCCCACCTGTGGCGAAGAAGGCGGGCCGCCCTCAAGGCTGCTGCCACTTCCCGTCTCGCCATATCTCCTTCGGCTGGTATCTGGGCTTGGGTCGCGGGTCCGAACCCAAGAAGGATGGTCCCGTGCTCGGAACTGGTGGACGAGTGTTTTTACGCGCGCGGTCTTCTCGTTCGCCTGCCAGCGCGCAGTCCGCACATGCCGATTGCCTTCGTAAAGCGCGTTCTTCTCCGTCCACCGCAGTTTGGGGTCGATCCAGCCGCACGTGCAGCGGAAGCGCCAGCCGCTATTACGGTCGGCCCAGATCAGCCGGTGTGTCACGCCATCGACTGTTGCCATGCCGGGTTTGGGCTTCGGCGGTCCCTTAATGAACTGGCCAGTTGCCGAATGCTTCCAAGCCCAATGCCAGAAGCTCACAGACGGGATGGTACTAGGGGTTGCTGAGCCGTACGGCTCGGTAGAGGCTACTCGTAAGACTGCGCTTCCGGGGCATTACGTCCTCCCTGGTGGGATGATACGCGAAGAGAACAACGAAAGGCGTCAGTGATGGCGAATGAGCTCGAAGAGCTTGCAAAGCGGCTCAAGGCGCTTGAAAGGGAGCTTCACTCATTCAAGCGCGCAGTCACATCGACTCCCATCGGTAACCCGGCAAAGATGCAAGAGATGGAAAAGCGGCTCACAGGAGTCGAGCAGACGCTCGCCGGGGTTCTGTCGCGTTTAGAGGCTTGGGTCGGTCTCGGCCGGTCGGTCCTAGCAAAGGCTCACCGGCCAGAGGTAAAAGGGCCGAAGGTGAGATAAAGACCGCGGGCGTCCTTGCGCCACCGCGGTCTGCGCCACCTCCCTTTACTTGGCACACCGTCTTCCTAAGTTCGCGGGGAGGCAGGAGGTGGGGGCTGGTCAGGACTGACCGACCAGTTGGTTGGGAGAGAGAGCCGTCAGGCAGGGTTGAAGGCCCGTCGTGTGCCGGACACTGTATGTGTTCCAGCGGGCCGACCAACCCGACCAACCCGACCTACACGCAGATAGTCCACGCCATACCGTAGAGGAGAAGAAGGCCCCGGCCTCAGGACGAGACGGGCAGGATGAGAACCATGGCTGAGATTGATACCGGTGCCGACATTGAAGTCGTCCAGAGCGAAGGCAACTTGGTTGTCACGATTCCGCTCGTGGGTGAAGTCAGCAGACAGTGGCGTACCTGGTTCATGAAGTTCGTCAAGAAGCAAGGCCTGCCTGCCCAAATTCAGGATGTTCCCGGCCGGACGCAGGCCGTCGTCCGGGTGCCAACGGGAACCGCGCAAGCGGAAGTTTTCCATATTTTGGACGGCGTTCGAGACCTGGTTGCGAAGGCCAACGCCGCCGAACCAAGCCCTGAGTCAGTGGCCCAGACTGAGGCGGCCATCCGGGATTGTTGAACCGCGTGCGAAGTTGACATCGCGATGTTGACGGTTTGAACCCCTAGGGTTCAGTCCGTCACGGTGATGGGCAGCAGCGGCGTGCGCAACCACCAATCCCCCGTTAAGCGCCATCGTCCTTGTCTCGCACGAGTCGTAGCCCACCATCTGATGGCAGTCTTCGCGGTCCAGAGAGTCGATGCCTGAGCAACATCTGAACGTGCCGGAGTGCCGCCTGCCAACGTTGCTGTTGGACTTGTTCGGTCCCGTGGCTCGGCAGGCTGAGTGCTCGGCTCACTGCGTCGGCGATCGTGGCGATGAGCTTTCCCGCGTCCTGTACCGGCATGCGGAAGCTCGCAGTACACCGGTCCTCATGCCAGACGCTCAGCACGATTAATCGTTCGGCTCCGTGCCAGGAAACGTGCAGCCGTCGGGACGGGGAGCGCTGGTCGCTGAACCAAGCCTCAGAGACCCGCGGACTTGGCCGGGACATGGCCATGACCATCAGTGTGATCGCTGGTGAGCGCGCTGTCTAGCGCGACGCCCAACACGATTCACCAGGCCAATTGATCGACGCGGCAGGTTCAGCCCGTCACGATGATGGGGCGCATCGGCGTGCGCAACACCGACCGCACCAAAAGGCCCGCCGCCAGGCACGCAGCAGCCGTACGCTGCTCACATGCCTACGGGAGGTCAGATTGCGGCAGCTGTCGGAGTCGCGGTGTCCGTTCTTGTCGCTAGCGGGTTGGCGATCGGTGGCTATCACAACAGACCGCTCGCGATTGCGTGCTTCCTCCTCGCTGGCCTATTTCTCATGGCCGGTTGTCTGTGGGTGCCAATTCGGAACTGGCGCTGGAGGGCGACTGGTCGCACGCCAATTCAAGCAAGGCACAAAATGATTGGAAATAGGGCCTTGCTGACCCTTGACCTTGGAACAGAACCCGATGTGAGTGGTGTCTATTGCGAGGTCCATATCCCGCACTATCGGTACGTGGGTGGACAGCCGACCGGGAGAGCGCAGTTACCACCGGCACTTACTCCCGGCCGCACGGTTACGTTCAGTTTTCCTGATGATTTCGGGCTTGCACCCATCTTTAGACAAGTCAGATGCACTGGCTGGTATCCGGTTAATTGGGTTATCACCCAGTTCGGAGCACCGAGAGTTGTTATCGACAAGTTCCATATACGAAAGTTTGGATTCGTTTCTATGACGCGCCTCGCATGGGAAAGGCGTGAGGAAGAGCCATTCTTCTTGTGGTTGGGTCTGGTCTTCCTCCTGGGACTCCTCCGCATGCTCCGACTCACCAAATACGAACCGGTACAACGAGCGTGGAACAGGCTATTTGCTCCGCGCCCACCGTCGCAGCCGGACGCCAAGACCGGGACACCATGACAGGACGCGGATAGTACCTACGACGACCAGTATCCTGGCAGTGACTTTATCCAGATGGGGTGAGAGACCTGGCTCGCTGACCCCCAGCCAACCGACCTACGGGCACGGTGGCAAGGCCGGGACCGATGACGGAGGCCACCATATGGACAGCCCGAGGCGGGTCTATCTGCCGCTGCCGGACGACTATTTCGACCTGACCGACGACGAGCAGGAAGCCGTCTGCGAGCAGATTGCAAAGGCGCTCATCGACCAGCTGGGCGTGCCGGACAAGCTCCTACGGGACCACGCGGAGCGGGATGAGCGTCCCCGCGGCGGGTCATGACGGGCGCTGGGTGACTAGTGGGTTGACACACCCAATGCCATCTACGCTGGGCGGATAGCCCGCGAGCCTACTTGGCGGGGCGGCTGGCCCTCCGGTAGGTGCCTCGTATGGCGTAGGGGGTTGGGGATGGCTGAGACGAACCCAGGCCGTGCAGTGCTGGGCGTTTTCAAGACGATTGGTCGCGTTGTCAAGCGACCAGTTCAGATTGCCCTTCTACTCGCGACAATCGCGTCAGTGCCGCTCAGTTGGTTGCATGTGATGAGCCGGAACTGGGAAGCGATAGCGCTGACGGTAACCGTGGTCTTGCTGCTGAGCGCTACGTGGGAACTGTATAAAGAGACTCGCCAAAAGAAGGGGGGAGGGACACCTGAGGCGATAGAGCCGTCGATGCGGGACTTGCTTCTCCGGGCCGATACTAGGTATCCAGTGCTTAGACCCCTGGTGGAGCAGGCGAGGGCTGGCGACCTCTTGTGGCAACGATGCCCGAAGGACACAGGCAACGCCCCTGTCTCCTACGAATTCCTGACAGAGGTCGTGGCGTGGAAGGAAAAAACGGCCGAAACATTGGCACCGTTTCCATCCCAGCGAAGCCAGTTTGTTGGCCTTGTCGCTCTTTCATTAGGCCCCGAGGCTGGGGACCAGACCACCCAGGAAGTAGGGCGTCGTACATGGCTCCTAAAGACGATCATCGGGCAGCTCGTCGAGCAATTTGATGCAGGACATCCCACGATCGTCGCCTCTGGGACTGGCAACATGAGCATCGTTGGCACCGCCGCGGGGACTTGGACTCTCGTGGAGAATCGGCGGACGCGCGTACTTAGGTGGTTTCGGCATCCTCTGTCGGCTCGCGAACGTCGGTCGTGAGCAGCACCGTGAGCAATTCGTCCGGCTCCATGTCACGTTGACTCGACCCGTTCCTAGGAATCTCATTCTCGCGACAGTTGGACTTCGCTTCGCGAAGGTATCGGCCGAAGCATCGAAAGACGCCGTGAACCTTAGCCACGAGATGCTGAGGGAGGTCGAAGTCGGACGTCGCGAGGCGACCGAGGCACGGCGCGAGATTGAAAGGGACCGCAAGCACAATCGTGTTGAGGCAGTCTCAAATGCGCTTTGGGACGCATACATCATGGCTCAGACCGACCCGTCGTCTTCTGGGAACTGGGAGTCACGCCGCTGGCGGCTCGCGCAAGCTGTGGTCGGATTGGAAGACGAACTTCCGGTGTGCGCGCATCTCTCGGTTAGTGGCAGCTCGGCCATCATCGAGAAAATGGAGCGGGCGAAAGGGGAGATTGCTGTGGCAATCCGGCTCCTGAGCGTGCCTTAGCGGTTGCTTCCGAAGATGTGGCGGGGGTTCTGTAGCCACGACTGTAGCCACTCAGGCGAAGGGTAACAGGGGACTGCGATACCCAACGCGTCCTACGAGACTGAGTGGCAGTCATCGCTCCACGGGCTGTACGTGAACGCGGTTGCGTACATGAGCGCCGCCAAGACGAACAACGCCGGTGCTCTAGTGGCGTCGTTGAAGGGCATGCTCCCGTTCTTCCACACCTACAGCACAGTTATCATCGCCGTCGAGAAGGCAGGCCTGTAGGACCCGGCGGCGGTGCCCACCCACAGGTCTCGACTCAACCACACGGCTAGAAACTGCGAACGATTATGGGTTCGCGTTCTGACTGCGAGTATTTAATCTCCACAACTTTCCAGGGCCTTGTCGATTTCGTTACTGATTCTCCCAACGGAACTTGGCGAGAAATTTCGAACCTCGCCACCGCTTGAGCGTCTCCGAGGACATCGGAATAGGCGACTTCGATCGCCATTGCCTGGACACCACGCCCAGTTAGTTCTTCGATCGTCATGGCTGTTTCATCCGCGGCCCGTTCCCCTTTGATTCTGAAGTTCAACTCGACCTGCTCGTTCGGTGGCACGACCGGCGATAGGACGGTCGGATGCAAGTCCTCGAAGGGGTTTCGGCTATCCCTGCCGAAAATGAGACTGCTGGAGGGATCGATCAACGCCAGCCCGGTACCGACATTTCGTAGGAGTAGTGCGCCCACAACATCGCCAGAATCCTCATGGATCATCACGCCCGAGTGCCACCCAGGTGCTAAGAACAGACCCGCACGGAACATGAAGGGCGAGCCATCCTCGCCCACGACCTCGAAGGATGGCACCCAGGTAAGCCAAGGCTGAACGCTCGCTCGCAGTGAGCTGGTTGAGATTTTGAGCTGCCGCTCGATCAGAACTGCCTGACTCTCTACTGCCTCAGCTTCTTTTAGAGTTGCCTCCGCCACGCCCTTTGTTTCTGCAGCCATTCCCTGCGTCGCCGACGCCATCGACCAGGTTTTCAGCGCGAGGATGAATGTTGCGATCGCCATTACGCCCGTGGCTAAGGCCGCCAAGGCCGTCCAGTCTCCCGTGTTCATGAAAAGAACGATACGTCCAGGGATTCGTGACGAGACCGATTGCGGTGTTCGTAGTAACTCGGACGCAGGGCGTTCCACCTGGCAGAATCGAGGGCGGCCATCGCGGCTTTTGGAAGGACACCAGGTTGAGCAACGACGATCTTCTTGCCCGGTTGAGGCCCGAGGATCGCGCCCGGCTGCGCATCGACCAGATGCTCACCGAATGCGGCTGGATGGTCCAGCACGCCAAGAACGCAAACGTCCACGCTGGTCGTGGCGTAGCGATTCGGGAGTTCGCGCTGGCTCCTGGTCACGGACGCGTTGATTACCTCTGCTACGTCGATGGCAAGGTCGCTGGCACGATCGAGGCCAAACCCGAAGGCATGACGCTGACTTCGGTAGAACCACAGACGGCCAGGTACATCGACGGGCTGCCCGACGGGGTTCCCGCTTGGGACAACCCGCTCCCCTTCTCCTACGAATCGACCGGCTCGGATACCCGCTTCACGAACTGGCTCGATCCAGATCCGCGCAGCCGCCAGGTGTTCACGTTCCATCGTCCCGAGACGCTCGCCGCATGGCTCGACGAGTGGCAACGGGAACCCGACGACCCGACACTCCGCTCACGTCTCCGCAAGATGCCACCCCTGGAAATGGGGCTGCTCTGGCCGCCGAAGGACGTGGCGATCACCAACCTAGAACGCTCGCTCGCCGAGAACCGGCCCCGTGCTTTGATCCAGATGGCGACGGGGTCAGGCAAGACTCTCCTTGCGGCGTTCGCGGCTTACCGCCTCGTGAAATTCGCCGGAGCCAAGAGAGTCCTGTTCCTGGTGGACCGGGCCAACCTGGGACGGCAGACGCTGAAGGAGTTCCAGGGTTTCACGACTCCTGACGACGGGCGGAAGTTCACCGAGTTGTACAACGTGCAGCGCCTCTCGTCGAACGTCATCGATCCCGTGAGCCGGGTGACCATCACGACGATCCAGCGTCTGTACTCGATCATGAAGGGTGAACCCGAGCTTGACGAGGAAATCGACGAACACTCGGCTTACGAGCTGTCGGGTCCTGATGCCGCTCCGGTCGCCTACAACCCGGCCATCCCCATCGAGTTCTTCGACTTCGTCATCGTGGACGAGTGCCATCGCTCGATCTACGGGCTGTGGCGACAGGTCCTGGACTACTTTGACGCCTTCATAATCGGGTTGACAGCCACTCCCAACAAGCAGGCGTTCGGCTTCTTCCACAGCAACCTCGTCATGGAGTACACCCACGAACAGGCCGTCGCCGACCATGTGAACGTGGGCTTTGACGTGTACCGGATCAAGACCGAGATGACCGAGTCGGGCGGTACGGTCGAAGCGGGCGTCTACGTGGGCCATCGGGAGCGCGCAACCCGCAAAGTCCGATGGGAGGAAGCCGACGAGGAACTTGAGTACGAAGCCAGCCAACTCGACCGGGCCGTGGTCGCACCCGACCAGATCAGAACCGTGATCAAGACCTTCAAGGAGCGGCTGTTCACAGAGATCTTCCCCGGCAGGACCGAAGTCCCGAAGACGTTGATCTTCGCCAAGGACGACTCGCACGCAGAGGACATCGTTGACATCGTTCGGGAGGAGTTCGGAAAGGGCAATGACTTCGCCGCCAAGATCACCTACCGCACCACGGGCAAGAAGCCTGAGGACCTGCTCGCGGAGTTCCGCAACTCCTACAATCCCCGCATCGCTGTCACCGTGGACATGATCGCGACCGGCACCGATGTGAAGCCTTTGGAGTGCGTCTTTTTCATGCGCGGGGTAAAGTCCCGGACCTACTTCGAGCAGATGAAAGGCCGCGGCGTACGGGTCATCAACCCGACAGACCTGCAACAAGTAACCCCCGACGCCGGGATCAAGGATCACTTCGTCATCGTGGACGCGGTCGGGGTGACCGAGACCGCCCTCATGGAGACCAAACCCCTTGACCGAAAGCCACACGTTTCGCTGGACCGGCTGTTCAAGGACCTGGCTTTCGGGAGGCGTAACCCCGATCTCGTCTCGTCCATCGCAGACCGGCTTGCCCGTCTTGACTTGCGCCTCAGCCAAGCTGACCGAGTGACCCTTCAGGAGATTGCCAACGGCACGAGCATCAAGGAGATCACCGAGGGACTCATCACGGCCCTCGATCCCGACCACCAGTACGAAGCCGCCGGGGCGGACAGGGAATACGGCGAGCCAAGCGCCGCTGAGTTGAAAAAGGCAGCCGCGGACCTCGTTGAAGCTGCCGTCTACCCACTTACATCGAACCCCGAGCTGAGGCTCAAGATTGTCGATTTCCGTCACTCCTACTACCAGATCATTGACGAAGCGAGCGTTGACACGCTTCTACACGCTGGTCACACGACTGAGCGGGCACGGCAGACCGTCGATGACTTTCGGCAGTTCATCGAGGACAACAAGGACGAAATCACCGCGCTTCAGATTCTCTACAGCCACCCTTACCGCCAGCGCCTGAGCTTCAAGGACATTCGTGACCTCGCGAACGCCATTGCGCGACCGCCGCACCAATGGACGCCTGAGGTTCTCTGGGCCGCTTACGAAGCGCTCGACAAGTCGAAGGTGCATGGCTCTGAGCAGCGCGTAACAACGGATCTCGTCTCGTTGGTCCGTTTCGCGCTCGGTCAGGAGGACGAGTTGGTTTCGTTCCCCGAGAAGGTCAACAAGCGGTTCGCGGCATGGCTGTCGCAACAGGAGAGAGCCGGAGCAACTTTCACGGACGAGCAGCAGCACTGGCTGGAAGAAATCAGGGATCACATCGCCGCCTCGATGAGCATCTCCACCGACGATCTGGACTACACGCCGTTCGTCGAACGAGGCGGGATCGGCAAGGCGTATCAGGTCTTTGGTGATGACCTCAACTCATTGATCGCTGACCTGAATGAGGCTCTCGCAGCATGAACGCAGTGCCGAAGGGCTGGACACTGGCGAGGATCAGCGACCTCATTGGCTCCAAAGGGTTGTTTGCAGATGGTGATTGGGTCGAGAGCAAGGATCAGGACCCCGACGGAGAAGTCCGTTTGATCCAACTTGCGGATGTTGGCGACGGAGAGTTTCGAGATCGCTCGTCGCGGTTTCTCCGACCTGACCAGGCCGAGCGCTTAGGCTGCACATTCCTCCGTGAAGGCGACTTGCTGGTGGCGAGGATGCCAGATCCTCTTGGACGGGCCTGCATCTATCCAGGGGGCAAGTTGCGTGCCGTGACGGCCGTGGATGTGTGCATCATTCGTCCAGCCAACGATCAGATAGACAACCGATGGTTAATGTGGTTCCTGAACGCTCCCCAGTTCCGACGCGAAGTGTTGGCTCATCAGGCGGGCACAACGAGAAAGCGAATCTCCCGCAAGAACCTCGCGGCGCTTCCGCTGCCGGTACCACCGTTTCATGAACAGAACCGCATCGTCGCCGCCATCGAGGAGCAGTTTTCCCGGCTCGACGCCGTGGAGCGGTTGCTAGCGAGTGCTCGTCGTAGGCTTGACTTGCTATCTACAGCCATCATCGACTCCGCGGCGGAGGGATTTCCGCTGAAGCAGCTCGGCGAACTGATCAGAGAGCCGCTGAGGAACGGACACTCGGCCAAGCGATCCAGCGTGGGTAATCTCCCCGTTTTCACGTTGACGGCTGTGACGAAGCGGGACTTCTCCGAACGCAACACCAAGCTCACCGATGCTGACCCCCATCGGGTCAAGGCGCTATGGGCCGAACCTGGAGACATCTTCGTCGAACGCTCGAACACCCCTGAACTGGTTGGTACAGCGGCCCTCTACGTAGGTCCGAGCAAACATGCGATATTTCCAGACCTACTGATCCGTGTTCGCGTTGGATCGGAGATTCTGCCGGAGTACGCGGAGATTGGCCTCCGATCAACCAGGGTTCGTCGCTATTTTCAGCGGGCAGCCAAGGGTATTGCTGGGTCGATGCCGAAGGTCGATCAGGATACAGTTCTCGCAGTAGAACTGCCGATACCGCCGATCAACGATCAGCGCCACCTTGTTACGCAGGTTGCTCGGAACCTTTCCGTTCTTACCTCGCTATCGACGGCAGTCGATCACGCCCTAGTTCGTTCGACCCGCCTGCGACGTTCAATCCTCGACTGGGCCTTTTCAGGCCAACTGGTACCCCAGGAGCCGAGCGATGAACCTGCAACGAAGTTGCTCACCCAGATTGTCACCGAGCGATCCACCTTTCCATCGCGACGGAGGAAAACGTATGAGTGACCAGCAGGCTCTCGTTCAGAAGCTTTGGAACTACTGCAACGTCCTCCGTGACGATGGTCTGTCCTACGGTGACTACATCGAACAGTTGACGTACCTGTTGTTCCTGAAGATGGCTGACGAGCAGACGAAGGCCCCATTCAATCGCCCGGCGCTTGTCCCCTCGGACCTCGACTGGCAGTCGCTCCTGCGCCGTGACGGGGATGACCTAGAAGTCCATTACCGGCACATCCTCACCGAACTCGGTCGCAGGACCGGCATGGTCGGTGTCGTTTTCCGGAAGAGCCAGAACCGCATCCAGGACCCTGCCAAGCTCAAACGGCTCATCTCGGACCTGATCGACCGCGAGAACTGGATGACGCTGGACGCCGACGTGAAAGGCGATGCTTACGAAGGCCTGCTTGAGAAGAACGCCGAGGACGTGAAGACGGGAGCGGGTCAGTACTTCACACCCCGTGCGCTGATCAAAGCCATGGTCGAAGTGATGCGTCCCGAGCCGGGGATGACGATCTGCGATCCTGCTTGTGGCACTGGTGGGTTCTTTCTTGCGGCGCACGACTACATCTCTCATAATTACCTGCTCGATCCCGACCAAAAGCGCCATCTTCGTTTCGAAGCCCTCCATGGTTGGGAGATCGTGGATAACACCGCCCGGCTCTGCGTGATGAACATGCTCTTGCATGGCATCGGCTCTGAGGACGCAAACAGCCCGATCCACGTAGAGGACTCGCTCAGGTCTGACCCCGGAGACCGATTCCAGATGGTCCTCACGAATCCGCCGTTCGGCAAAAAGTCCTCTATGACTGTGGTCAACGCGGAGGGCGAAACTGAGCGCGAAGACCTGGTGATCCTCCGAGACGACTTCTGGGCCTCCACGTCGAACAAGCAGCTGAACTTCGTCCAGCACGTCAAGACCCTTCTCGCCATGCACGGGCGCGCTGCCGTCGTTGGTGCCCGACAACGTTCTCTTCGAGGGTGGAGCCGGGGAAACCGTCAGGCGAAAGCTCCTGCACGAATGCGACGTTCACACGCTCCTGCGGTTGCCGACCGGCATCTTCTACGCCCAAGGCGTCAAGGCGAACGTGTTGTTCTTCGACCGGAAGCCAGCCTCGGAGACGCCGTGGACGAACAGGCTGTGGGTCTACGACTACCGGACAAATGTCCATCACACCTTGAAGCAGAACCCGTTGCGCTACGACGACCTGACGGAGTTCATCCAGGCGTTCCAAGCCGAGAACCGCCACGAGCGCACGGAGTCCGAACGCTTCCACTCCTTCAGCCATGACGAGCTTCTCCAACGCGACAAGGTCAGCCTCGATCTGATCTGGTTGCGGGACGAGTCGTTGGAGGACTCCGCCAACCTGCCGCCGCCCGACGTGATCGCTGCGGAGATCGTGGAGGACCTGGAAGCTGCGCTCGCAGAGTTCGCCCAGATAGCCGAGTCGTTGAAGCGGAGGGAATGATGTCCATGCAAGATCGCGTGGAGCGAGTGTCAAACGCCATCATCAATCAGACAGAACTGGTCCTCGGCTCCAACGCCTTCCAAGCCTGGGATCAGGGCTCGTCGCTCCGCGCTGGCGATCTCATCATCTTAAACAACTCTTTCTTGTTCCGAGAGGGCCGAGAAGGAAAGCGAACGGTCAAGAACGCGAAGTATCTAGCCGTTTTTGCGTGGGATTCGGGCGAACCGATCCCGCTACCATGCGTCGTAACACTATCGAGTCCACTGCTACTCCAGTTCAAGCGCGTTTCAAGCAGTCAGCGTTCCCAGTACCCGATTACCTCTATCCGTGACGCCGTCGCAGCAGAGCTTGCCCACGTCGGGGGGATTGTTCTTGCACTCGTGGGTCGTGTCGGAGAGGTTGAGGCAGCGGAAGTTGAGTTTGGTGCACTTCGCGGCTTGCGGACACTTCGATATGTGCCCTCGCAGACTGTCACAGCCTGTGTACAAGACGACTGCCTCGCTCTCGGGCGGCTCGACGATCTCGATGCTGTATGGGGCGCTGTCACAGCGGTTTTGAACGAAGCCGATATCGATGCTTCTCAGGCTGCGGAAGCATTCGAGAAGGAATTCGAGAATCTGCAAGAAGCCGCGACTCAACTGGTCGATATTGCAGATATCAGCCAAACAGGGCCGACGATCTTGGGAAGCATCCTTAACCGGATGGAGAAACAAGTGGCTGCCTACTCCAACCTGCTTCGACTGCACGGGGAGTCTCCCAACGACAGTGAGAGCTATAACGAACTCCTGCGGGTTGCCTACAACTTCTCAGAGGGTGCTCGGTCCTTTATGAGCCTGATGGTCGGAATCTGTGACCTGAAGCCCGTGATTTTCTGGTTGACCATTTTCGATCAAGTTGAGCTGGCCAGCCAATTCAGCGAGTTGCCCTTTGCCTTGGTCGGAAAGGGCAAGCCTTCCCTCGACCGATACCGTTCAGTGATCTCAGGGGCGCGTAATCGGGCTTTCCACGATCTCTATGGGTTTGATCACCCCTTCAGGGCTGCTCTTGACGAAGGATCGTTACGCGGTGCGGAGCTTCGCCTGTTTCGTGACTACAACCGAACCAGCAGCCCGGCCCTAACGTACGAGGATCGTGAGCTCGTCGAGCTGTTCCAGGGACTGACGAGAACGTCACAGCGCCCAGTGCCATTGGGATTCTGGGAGAAGAACGAGGTAGTGATGACCTCGGTCACAGCCGTCGTGAGTGCGCTACGAGAAGCGCTCATCCTGGTAGCAACGGCTTAACGCCGAAGATCGCCGCTTAAACGCTCCACCGCCAGCGAGACGGCTGCCTCGTCCATGTCCACTCCGAGAAACCGTCTGCCGAGCTGCAACGCCGCCACACCCGTTGTCCCGCTACCAACCATCGGGTCAACGACAAGCTCACCTGGCTTGGAGAAGGCTTCAACGATTTGTACCATCGCGCTAAGCGGAGCCGCCCACGCGTGATCGCGCTTAACTTCATCGATGCGCTCAGAGCAGTCAATCAAATCCCGAAAATAAGACCGTGGTTCGTAGGGGCCTGCCGACAGCACCAGCAACGGCCGGAAGCAACCGTCGATACGAAGTTTGCGCATTCGTCGCTCACCGCTGTAGATGATTTCGCCCATCCACACCCATTCGAGATGCTCGGTCAGTGCCCGAATCACTTGCGGAAGGCGCAACTTGCCTGTCAACGCAACGAGCACGCGGCCAGGTTTGAGCGCCATCGCGGCAAACTCTCCGAGGTCGGACCACAGGTCAAGAGCTTCATCGCCGTAGGGCGGATCGGCGACGACCAAATCGAGGGAATGGTCATCGAGGTCGGCGAGAACGCGGCGAAAATCACCGTGGCGAATTTCCCAGCCCAAGCCTTGCGTCACCTTCTTGCCGTGACCATTTCTCCGGCGTTCAAGCTCAACTTGGCGGGCGAGGACTTCCGCCCGGCGAACCGTCAGCGGTCGGCCAGGTGCATCGTTCCCTAGTGTTGCCAGTGCTGCCAAAGCCCGGCCTTCGTCCCTACGAGACGTAACCGATATGGATGCCCGACGGGCTGGGTACGTTCCACCATTGCGCCGCTCAATCCGCTCAGGCTGGTCAATTGCGTCAAATGTCGCAATTGCGGCGAGGTCCCGACGCACAGTCGCGTCCGACACTCCGGCCACTTCGCCGATACGCCTCAGACTCCAGCCCTTGAGGCGCAACATGCCAACAACCTCGGCCCGTTGTTTCGGCGTCAGATGCCGACGGGCGAGGTTCAGGGCGAGGACGTGGGCCACCTTGTCGTCCTCGGAGAGACCGGCTCGCACGATCCTCGGGTAGTCCGGCAGCCTCACACCTTCGGCCTTCAGTTCGGTCCAGGCCCGCAGGCGATGGTGGCCGTCCAGGGTCGCGCCGTCGGTGTCCAGCTCGATGGGGACGAGCACACCATGGGCGCTGATGTCTGCTTTCAAGGAGGCGAACTCTTCTGGGGACAGCGGGGGCAAAAGCTGATAGGTCTGGCTGGCAGCGATGCGCTCCGCTATGGGGCGCACTTTCGAGATGACCATGGCCTTCTGATTACCACGCGCGAATCAGGTCCGCGGTGATTGGTGGTGCCGAGAGCCGAGTCGTTGCGCCGTCGTGCTCAGCATCACGATGAAGCACCAACGGGACGTACGGTCCGCGTTTCAACATGGGCTCAGTCTTGAAGATAAGTGATCCAGTGCCGTTCGACATCACTGGGCGCCACAGCGTCGTTTCCTGCTGGCGTGCTCTCGTAGAAAGCACCAAAACGCGGGCATTGCGGAAGAATCACCCGCGGGGGCCTCGTCGCGTGCGATTTCGATGACGTGACCTCAGAGCGAATCTAGACCCAGCTCTCCCACCACTCTGGAGGGTTCAACTTCCATTGGTCGGGTAGACCTACACGGCCCGCAAGGGTCCGGAAATGGGGAGGCAGAAGCACCGGCGCGTTACTCGTAGGTTCGCAGAGCAAGTCCCACCGATCTTGGTAGCCGAGGAGATCGTAGTCGTGGAGCCGGGCTTGATCGATTGGGGTGTTGCGCTTCTTTAGCGTCTCTTCGGACACCTCGGGATCAGTCCGCCAGTTCGTCCATGCGATGTGTGCGGCTGCGGCCACGTGGTCCCGTGGGACAACGAATCCCCTCGGGGCGTCCCATGGCCTTTCACCGAGGAGGACGAACACGAACCACTCTCGGGGGGACAGCGCCTCCTCTTGTGCTTTGCGGTTGACCCGCCAGGTGCTGGTTCCATGGCTGGCTGTCTTGACCTGGACTTCGATCATGAGACGAGGTGGCTGCGACTGGACGGCGAGGATGTCTGAGTGGGCCAAGCCGTCTCTCGTTAGGGCCACTGCCCAGCCTTGCGCTGCAAGCACAGAGCACACCCAATGCTCGCCAGCCGAGCCGATCAGCTTCGTGTCATTCATGTTCTGCCACCCTCGTCAACTCACCCGCGCTAACCCCGATCATTCACGCAGGTCATTGAAGATCGAGTGCCGCTCGCAATTGAGGCCGGTCGGAGGGATTGCCGGACTATTGGGGTGACCGAATAGGCCTGGAGGCCCGCATTTAGCCAAGACCG
>Ga0326727_10005756_pt1 | contig 34929 bp, 32 predicted proteins | sample MB2enrmetagenome_FD_207643 | JGI IMG/M metagenome (GOLD analysis project Ga0326727, IMG submission 207643) | Lab enriched peat soil microbial communities from McLean, Ithaca, NY, United States - MB29MY | ecosystem: Environmental > Terrestrial > Soil > Wetlands > Peat | place: USA: New York...
CAACATCGATCAACGCGGCGATCAACTCTGGCTGAACACGATAATGGGCCGCGTATCGGCGCACGCATTGTTCAGCATCAGATGCGTCCGGCTGCGCGCGAGCGCAGGGCAGTGTGGCGAAGAGCAGAAGAATGAGCGGAAGGAATCTCATTGTCATTCCGTCGCCTCCGGAACTGTGAGGCTGGCGGCGAAACGCGCGCCATCGTCGAGCAGACTCTTGAATCCTTCGCGCAAGAGCAGGTGCCTGCGGTCCTTTTCCGTCTTTGCGAGGAATGGCAGCAGCACATCGCGAAGATCTTCAGTCACATGGTCCGTACCAAGCAGGCGGAGCGCGTTGGCGAAGTCGATCATCTCCGAGACTGACGGCGGTTTCTCGAGCGAATAGTTGCGGAACGAAAGTGCTATGCCTGCCATCTCTCGGTGGAATCTCTCGTCCGCGTCGGGCGTTCGGCTGGCGATGATCTCAGCTTCGCGGGCTGGCGTAGGATGCTCGACGCGCACGTAGAGGCTGCGCCGGCGGATGGGATCGCCCAGCCTGCGTTCCTCATTGCTGGTCAGCACCACGAAGGGAATGCTCTTCGCCTCGACAGTGCCGAACTCAGGAATCGACAGTTGCCACGCGGAGAGTATTTCAAGCAACATGGCTTCGAAACCCTCGTCGACTTTGTCCAGCTCGTCAATTAGGAGCACGCACGGCCGCTCGCATTCAAGCGCGCGCATCAGCGGACCCGCCCGGAAGAAATCGCGCCCTTTGAGGCTCGCCTGCACGCTCTGCCAATCCGCGTGCTCGCCGCGCGCGAACTCCATATAGAGCCGCTGCAACCCTTCGTCGAACTTCCCGATGGCCTGGTCCTCGGTCACGCCGCGATAGCACTGAAGCCGCTCGATATGCGTCCCAGCGGCCTTGGCGACCGATACAGCCAGCTGGGTCTTACCCGATCCCGCAGGCCCTTCTAACAGCAATGGTTTCTGCATCTTAGTCGCCAGGAAAACGACCTTAATCATCACCGGATCAATGAAGTAGCCCGTCGCGGCCAGTTTGCCGGCAAGATCGGTAATCGATTCAAACATCGCCATGCCCTCGCACTTCCGCTGGAATTGGCGTCGTGCTCCGCCCCCACTCCATCGTCCGACCACCAAGCGAAACGCCTGATCCGAGGATTGCCTGAACCCAAACATTCACGAGCGAGCTGGTTCCTAATGAGGCAAGGAGGACCAAGAGCCCGCAGTCCCAAATGTCTGTTGGCCATGCCTTCCAAATCGCCACGCCTGAGTACACAGTCACGGCCGCACTGGGAATCGTCAGCAATACCGCGATCATGAAATACCCTGGGCGCCCCTTCACATGGGCCTCCTCGAATGCCGAGTCAGCATGAACCCGCTTCAAGATTCGGTCAAATTCGCGGATGTAAGCGTTCGTGTAGCCGGGAGATCACCGATCAGGAGATACTCTGCAGACGCCGATGGACGCGTTGGGCGATCCGCTCGGGGATTCTCAAAGAGGTGTAGCCTCTCCTCACTCTCGTCGGCTGGTGAGCGATCTTGATTACTCCCGGCTCCTTGATAAACAGGCGTCGAATCGTGCTTTCGCTGAAAATCCAGAGCTTTGATAACTGGGCCACGGTGTAGTGTCTTTCGAATGCCTGCAACCCCACCGGTTTCTGCAAGGTTTCTGGACCATTAAGAGCGTGTTGGAAATCCATGTGGCATCTCTCCTGAGTCGGATAACGCCGATCGGGCCATGACGAACCGCCGAGAACGCTGATGGAATCGGCGGATCCATCAGACCAGCACAAAGTAGCTGTAGTTCGAGTTGGAAATTCGGTCAAATTGATCGATTACATGGAAGGAATCGAGGCGACGGCTGACGCGAACGTTCCGGCGCGCGGGCCCCGGCAGGGCGGTGCTGGCTCGCTTGGGCAGGCAAGACTGGAAGAAAATAGAATTCAGTGCAAGGGCATGGGGAGCGATTCTTTCGGAGGCTATCCAGTTGAGAGACAAGTTCAGAGCACGGACTGTCGATTCTTCGGACTCAACTCGAGGCCCTGAAACCGACGAAGCGCTGCGCCGGGATGCGGAGGCTCGCGAGATCGCATGGCGCGCCGAAATGCTCGCCAGGTTTAGAAGAGAGAAAGCGAGCCCCGATTTTATTTACGCATTCGAGACGACCGGTAATTTTGTGAACAGCGAGAATCGCGACGATTGGAGCGCGAAGGAACTCAAGGAGTGGGACCGTCTGCTCCAGGAATACCATCGGCGGACGGCAATGGAGGGCCGGGTCATCGATCTTTGCTTCCGCCTGCATCACCAATCCGGCCGATCCGCGATCGGCAGGCAGAGACGATTCGCTGCGTCGGAGTTTGGGATTGCCGTGCTTTCGGTTCATGAGCAGGGAATCAGCTCGTTCGCGGTGGAACAGATATTCCGTGAATCGTGGCTGGATGTTGTCGTAAGACGCAACAGAGCCGCGGACAGTGAATGGGACCCGACGGATCACCACCGCTTCGACTATGTCCATCGCGCTTCCGTCAGGAACGTGCTGAACCAGGTCCGCGACGACCTGCTGGAGCAGCGTCTTCCTGTTTCGACGAGCACAGCGGTCGAGAAGCTGATCGCGAAGATCGAAGCGGCTCGGGCGACCGACGGAAGCTGGTTCGGGAAACCGCCTGCTCCCGGTGAGGAAGGAGAACGCGAGAATGCCGTCGTTATCGACGAGATTCATCACGCCATTTTTCACTGCGCACAGGAAGGCGTACCAGAGGACGTGATTGAGTCGATGCTGCTGCGCTCGTGGATTCGCATGCTGATCTTCAACCAGCATGAGGACGAACGCGTCTTCCATATCCTCGACAAATACTGGGAACAGGTTCATGCCACCTTTCAGATCCGCATGGCGGGATATTCCAGCCTCCGCGTCCAGTGACGATCACGCCGTCCGGATCTTCCGTCTCGCGTTGTCGATAAGCCCCCACCCCTTTTGTTTGCTGGTGGGGCGTGCGGCTTTCGGCGGATGGTTGTCTGGTCCCTGACCTGAGGGCTCGCCGACCTTCCACGCGTTGCGCACGCTCTTCTGCAGCTGGACCTGCCGTGCCTTCACGAAGGGAGAGTAGTGTCGCTCCGTGATCTTCACCGAAGAGTGCCCGAGGAGTATCGAGACCTGATCGATGGGAACTCCGGCGAGCAACATCTCGACCGCAAAGGTGTCGCGGAACATGTGGGGATGGCAACGCTTCAGCTCGCCATCGAGCCCTCGGATATCGGCCAGCTCGAAGAGACGACGATAGGCTCGTTGCCAGTCAGCCACCACAGATTTGGCGGCTCCATTGCCGCTCCAGAAGACATAGCGTGGGTTCGGCCTGGGACCATCGGGGATATTCACCAATGCATCGACGACATGGGCGGGAAGCGGCACATAGACCGCCTGCCCGGTCTTGGCTTGATATAGCAGGAGGCTGTCGCCATCCAGACGGTGCCGTTCAAGCGTCACCGCGTCGCGGATGCGAAGCCCGCTCCAGCGCATCAGTAGTGTCAAAGTACGCAGTCTGGTACGGGTGTCCTTGATCGGAATAAAGCCGCCGCGAGCGTCGCCATAAGCTTCGGTGGCAGCGATGATCCTATCGAACTCATCGCGGGGGAAATAATCGGTGGGAACCTGGGTAGTCTTGATTTTGCTGAGCGACAGAGCGGGATTCTGGGTGACGTAGTTGCGGCGGAAGCAGTCCCAAAAGAAGCCGATGACGCGGTCCTGCTTCTTTGCCTTGACGATGGCACCCTCAGTCCACGTGCTGCGGAAGACGAGCAGGGCGTCAAGATCGACCTCATCGAGATATTCGAGTCCCTGCACCCTTGTCCAAGGGAGGAACTGTTTCTCAAAGATTCTCTCGAGCTTCTTGATCGTGTCCGACTTGAGCCCTCGGCTGCGGGCGTCGGTCATGTAGGCATCGACGGCCTTCTGGACCGTAACTCTCGCCTTCTGCCTACCGGTGGACTGGGTGCCGCTTTGAGATGTGGAGGGCGCATTCACCTCAGGTGGGGCTGCGGCCGGTCCCGGCGAAATCGGAACGGAGGCGGTGGCCGTAGATTGCGGTTGAGGCTCCGAGATGCGAAGAGGTGAGGACGGTGCGGCAGGCGCCGTGATCGAGTCCGGGTGAAGACCGTCTAGCGGTAGCCCTCTCGACAGAGCCTCTTCCAGTTTTTCGCGGAACCTTTCGGCCTCGCCCCAAACCCTGGTCGAGGCACTCTTGCGGAAGCGCTCATGGTTGAACCTGCCTTCGACCCACTTGGGGCAGTTGCAGCGGTTGCAGAACCGGTCACGTTTGAATTTGCAGTCGGAAGAGTGACGGGTGAAGACGAACGAATCCATGAGGGCCTCCCACTTCAGCCGTAGTTTTGCTCGAACGCTGAAATGGGTCAAAAAATCGGGAGGGTTTTTGTCCCTGGTACAAAATGGGTACAAAACGGTCACAAAAACGACCCGACTTTTAGGCCATGATTGGTAAGTGCATGAAAATAAAAGTCTTAAGTATGGTGGAGGCGGCGGGAGTCGAACCCGCGTCCGAAATCGCTGTCAGCCAGGAGAATCCATGCTCAGTCCAGTTCCGAAGATTTCACTCAACAGCGCTTAGAACGGACAAGATGCGCTGCAAGCTAGTCCGATGATCTCGCGCAAAACGACACGGACCGAGCCGCTTGCGCCAGCCTGCTGGATGACGTCCGCTCGCGGCCCACAGGCAAAACCGCGGAAGACGGCAGCTTAGTTAATTAAGCTGCAAGTGCCAGTTCTTGGTTGGCAACTTTTGTTTTGCAGGCGATTACGGGTGCCCACCCCCCGGCATGCCTCCCAAGCCGCAATCGATCCCGTCGAAACCGTGACGCCCCCATCGTGCTACCCCAGCGACGATGTCCTGTCGCCGGCGGGTGCGAGCCGGGCCAACTGGCTCGTGCTGCTTACATCTATTCTACGCCAATCCCGCTTTTCCTGAATTGCAGTCTCCAGCCGGGTTGCAATGTGCCGCGCGGCGCTACTCGACCCCAGCTCTTGCTATCCCGCAGATGAGGGTGCACCGAGATTCCCGCCGGGGCACAGACGCAGCCAGCCTCCTGGCGTCTCCTGTTCCTCATTCGGTTCGGAGAGCTTTCATGGGTTCAATGGAGGCTGCGCGGCGCGCGGGAACGTAACACGAGATAAACGCAACGGCAGCCAGGAAGAATGAAACGGCAACGAAGGTGAGAGGATCACCCGGTTTGATTCCGTAGAGTAGTCCCGCCAGCAGGCGCGTGGCCGCGAACGACAGCACGAGGCCAAGCACGATGCCGGTTCCCGTGAGTCGCATCGCTTGCTTCAGAATCAGCCGCACCACATCGAGCCGGTCCGCGCCCAGCGCCATGCGCACGCCGATTTCGTTGGTCCGCTGGCTCACCGAGTAAGACACCACGCCGGAGAGCCCGATGATGGCCAGCAGCAGCGCGACCGAGCCAAAGGCAGCCAGCAGCACTCCAGTTGTACGCGCTGCGAACAGCGGCAGGGCCATGTATTGCGAGATCGATTCCATTTCAATGGGCACGACATTGGGATCGAGGCTTTGAATCACGCGGCGAATCGCGCCGAGCGTTGCTTCCTCACCTGTCCGCGTGCCCACCACCAGAAACTCCTGCGACTGAGAGCCTAGCGGTAAGAACATAAAGTCCAGCGGCTCTTCGCTCAGTGTGCGGTACTTTCCAGTCTTCACCACGCCAACAATCTCCACCGTCTGTTTGTGATCTTTGAAGTGCAGCCCGATGGGATTGCGTCCTGGCCAGTAGTGCGTGGCCATCGCTTGGTTGACAATCACTTTTCCCGCGCCCGGCTGGAGGTCCTGCGCCGAAAAGTCGCGGCCGTTTAGCACCGGTACTCGCATGGTGTTGAAGAAGTCCGGCGCAACAGATGCCTCCTGCACATCAATGGCGTCGCGCCCCGGAGGCGGGTTGACTCCGTCTATCTGAACATCGTGAACCGAGCGGCTGGTACCGAGCGGCAGATAGTCCGAAAGGCTGGCGGAACTCACTCCCGGCAAAGCCCGCACGCGTTCCAGCAGCTGCCGATAAAACTGGCGATCCTGCGCTTCCGTGTAGCCCAGGCTGCCCGGGTCGAGATGCGCAACGGCAATGTTATGCGTGCTGAATCCGGGGTCGATGGTGCGAGCGTTGAAGAGGCTTCTCACGCAAAGCCCCGCGCTGATCAGCAGCACCAGGCAAACCGTGATTTGCGCAACCACCAGGCTGCCGCGCAGCCGCGATCGCCGCAGGCCCGCAAGCCTCTCATCCTTCAATGCAGGAATCAGGTCGCGGCGCGTGCTGCCCAGCGCGGGCGCGACACCGAAGAGGATACCGCTGACGAGCGATGCCAGGAAGGCAAAGGCAAACACACGCCAATCGAGCGGGGCCTCAATCGAAACGGGGATAGTGGCCGGAGTCAGACTCAACAACGCCGGGATGGACCAGTACGCGACCAGCAATCCACCGGCGCCGCCCATCATCGAGAGCATCAGGCTCTCAGTCAGCGCCTGGCGAATGATTCTGAACCTGCTCGCTCCCAGGGCTGAGCGGACCGCGAGTTCGCGCCGCCGCGTTGTTGCGCGGGCCAGCACAAGATTCGCGGCATTGGCGCATGCAATCAGCAGCACCAATCCGACCGCGGCCATCATCAACCCCGTGAACGCAGCCACATAGCCGCGAAGCGGACCCGGCATTAGCTGGAGGGGGAACGCGATTGCATCCATAACTGCCGCATGCGGATCCGAGGAATGAGCCGCACGGGTCAGAACGGTCAACTCCGCCTGCGCTTCGTTCTTCGAAACTCCAGGCTTCAGGCGGCCCACACCAAACAGCCAGGACGTAGTATCGCTGCCCATCCGGTACTGATCGTGAGTCAGGGTCGGCGTCGTCGCGAGGGTTGTCCAAAAATCATGCCTCGTACCGATGATGACGCCCGCGAAGCTTTGCGGCGCAACGCCGATGACGGTGTAGCTGGCGCCATTCAAGACCAGCACGCGCCCAAGGGCCGACCGGTCCCCGCCCAGTTGGCGCTGCCAGAATGGATAACTGATCACCACGGTAGGCGCGCCGGAGCCTGCTCTGTCTTCGTCGGGCTGGAAGAAACGCCCGAGAGCGGGCTCCACGCCGAGCACGGAAAAGAAGTTACTTGAAACCAGTTGGCCGTACACCATCTCTCCTTGACCGCCGTGGCTCCAACTAACGACATGAGGGTCCCCGTCAAACGCCGCAAAACCGGAAAGGCTTCGATTATGGTCGCGAAGATCGACGTACCCCGGATAACTTAAATTCGAATACGCCTCGATCCCTGAAGCTTTCCTATTGTGCTCCAGCACTTCGACGAGGCGCCCGCCATCGGCAACTGCAGGCGGCCTCAGCAGCAGCGCGTTCACGAACGTGAAGATGGTGGTGTTGGCGCCCAGGCCGAGCGTGAGCGAGAGGATCACCGTGATGGCAAAGCCGGGAGAGTTCTTCAGTTGGCGCAGCGCATAGCGCAAATCGTCCCAGATGGATTCCAGCGTGGGCCATTGCCAGACTTCGCGGCTTCGTTCTTCAAGAACCGTGCGGTTCCCAAAGGCGCGGCGGGCGGCTTGTTCGGCATCTTTGCGGCTCATGCCCTCGCGCATTAATTGCTCGGTGCGCTCTTCAAGGTGGAGGCGCATTTCCTCGGCGAGATCGCTGTAAATCCTTCGGCGACGGAAGATATGGGGTATCCAGCTCATGGGGAGCTCCTCGCAGGCCTGATCCAAACAGGCATAGAGTAAACAAGTATAGTTCCGGTTGTCAAATAGAAAAGCCCGGCGATCTGCCGGGCTTTGAGTTTATTCCTTTCCGGGAGAAGAGACTGTCCGGTGGATTTCTACTGTTTTTCGAGGTCGATGGACTCGTACTCGTGGCGGGCGACGGCGGCGCGAATCTCGGCCGGGGTCTTTCCCTGGCGGGTCAGCCGGTAGGCTAAGAATGCCTCCTTTGCGCAGATGTCGCACTCGGTGCCGTGAGGGCCCTCATAGCAACTGCGCAGGCTGGTATGGCCCAGGGCGCGGTCGCAGCGGCAGTTGCAGGGGAGTTGGTAGAGGACGTTGCCGATCCTAACGGCCTGCTGGTAGACATGCACCTGCCAGGGATAGCGGAAGTGCTCGCCGGTGAGTTCCGCGCCGGCCAGGATGTGCGGCAGGGCGCTCACCTTGAGGGGGGCGGAGGGGTGATAGGCGGGCACATCGTCGGCCGGGTTGGACCACTGCGCGTAGCTGGCGGCGGTGAGGACAACGGCGGCCAAGCCCAGGAGCGAGCGGCGGTTGATCGGGTTCTTCATGGCAACTCCCACTGTCTTGGATTCTAAACGGAACAGGGGCGGAAGGGAATTCGGAGTTGCGGGGGTGTCGCGGGTTGCCGGCTGGAGACGTTCAGCACGGATTTCGTCTCCAAAAAAGACGGCACGAACGGTCTAGCTGTTCGTGCCGGGAGGCCAGTGACGCAACTTGCTTCCAGCTCGAATGCGGCAAGCTCTACCGCCTTCCTCGCTGGAATAAATACACGATAGCATAGATTTGGCTGAAGTCAAATACAAAAATCGAAATTATTTTTGGAAGCTAATCTGTGGCCGCTTTTCCCTGGCCACGCATCTAAGACTTCAGGCTTGGCATGGACACGCATGGCGGCAAGAGCCAGAGGGCGAAGCCGGTAAGGACACGGAAACTTCTTTGAAATCTTCGACTTCGCAAATGGAATCGGGCCAGACTCCGGGGTGGTTCAAGGTAGCCGCCATTGCGGCGGCTTCGGCGCTTGCCGGGGGGTTGGCGGCCGCATGGTGGTACAGAAAGACCCTCACAAGCCTCCGCCAAGGGGGCGAAAGCCCCTCCAATCCACAATTTGGGATTCCGGGAGACGATCCGGCAGACGAGAGCTGAAATCCGCAAGGGGTAAACACGGTAGTGTGTTCCGCATGGCGGTGATTGCAACCGATAGAGGGACGCTCAGAGGAGTTTTTCTGCCTTGGCAGCCAGATCGAAGTCCTTCGCTGTCAGGCCGCCTGCGTCGTGCGTGACCAGGGCGAGACGGACCCGGTTATAGCGGATGTCGATGTCTGGATGGTGGCCGGCCTGCTCGGCCAGCACGGCCACCCGGTTTACGAAGCCAAGCGCGGCGAGGAAGTTCTCAAACTGGAAAGTTCGCACCAGTTCACCGGCCTCGATCTGCCAGGCGGGCAGGGCGCTGAGGTGAGAGGCAACTTGATCGGGAGAGAGTGGGGACATGGTTTCGGCTCCAAAGGAAGATTCAAGGACAGTTGCCCGCTTTCACTGTTCCTGGAGTGCGGGCATCGTGTTATCCCACCCTAGCCACAAAAACAAGGACGTGGCGAGGGTGGGGCACCCATACCTTTAATTATCGGTGAAAATGCTTCAGTTCGAAATGGCCCTGGCCGCCGGCGAGGTGCGGGGAAGAAAAGTCTTCACGGCTCCAGCGGCTCGGGATCGGGCATGACGAAGAAGGGTTGAAACCTCTTGTTCTGCTGGTCGATCTCAGATCGCAACTCATTCCAAAGCTCGCTGGGCATGGTGAGAAAGACGTCCACGACGGCTGGATCGAACTGGGTTCCCGAGCAGCGCAGGATCTCATGGCGCGCGGCGTCGAAGCTACGCGCTTTGCGGTAGGGCCGGTCGCTGGTAATGGCGTCCAGGGCGTCGGCCACGGCGAAGATGCGGGCGCCTGTAGGAATCTGGCTCTCGCGCAGGCCGCCGGGGTAGCCGCTGCCGTCGTAGTGCTCCTGATGGGAAAAGACGATCTCGGCGGCCTCGGAGAGAAATGGAATCTTGCGCAGAATGAGATAACCGCGGGTGCAATGCTCACGCATGATCTGCTGTTCCTGCGCCGTGAGGGGGCCGGGCTTGCGCAGGATCTCGTCGGGAATGGCCATCTTGCCGATGTCGTGGAGAAAGGCGCCGCGGGCGATGACCCTGATTTCAGACGGGGCGACCCCCATGGCCCTGGCCAGCGCAATGGTGTACGCGGTAACCCGTTTGGAGTGTCCCTCGGTTTCGGAGTCTTTGAGATCCAGCGCGTCGCCCAGCGCCTCCAGGGTGATGTCGTAGGAGTGCTCCAGCTCTTGCAGAGCCCGGCGCAGCATCTCGGTTCGGGCTTGGACAACCTTCTCGAGATTCTGGCGGTAGTTATCGCTGTCCTCCAGGGTCTGGCCATGATCGAGCGCACGCTGGACAGTCTTGAGCAGATGCTCCCGATCCAAGGGCTTGAGCAGATAGTCGAAAGCGCCGCGGCGCATGGCGTCGATGACGGCGGCGATTTCCTGGATAGCGGACACGACTATCACCGGAAGCAGAGGCTGCTGCCCGTGCAGGAATTCAAGCAGGGTAATGCCGTCTCCATCCTGCAGAACATTGTCGGTCAGCACCAGGTCGAAGGCGGTGTCTTGCAGGGCCTCAAAGGCCTCGGGACCGCCTTCGACCAACTGCACGCGGTAGCCAGGGATTTCCAGCAAGGCGGCGGCCACGGAGCGCGCTTTGGGGTCTCGATCGACGACCAGAATTCGCGGCGGCCTCCTGCGCGATTTCCCGTTCGCCCAGGCCGCAGGCTCACCGCGCGCATTCAGCGTGGGGCTCGACGCTTCCATCTCTTCCGGATTTGGGTCCAAGCCGGTTCCTCCCCGATCTCCGCTTGCGAATGGACCATCCGGGACAGTGTTCTCCCCGGAAGCTGTCCCATGCCCTCAAATCAGCTTGTAATGATCAGATCGGGTGGAAAAACGCCGCAAACAGCTCGATTTCAGAGATTCTTGCCCAGCCTGAATCCAATTCTGATACGCACCGGAACGGTTGGTAGTGCCACACCGGATGCTGCCTCTGCGCTCCCGATGCGTTCTCTGTTAATTTAGACCCTTTTAGCGTTGCTTTGCGGAGATTTCTTCGCTCCATGGAAGGAAACACGGCGGTGAATCCCCGGTTGAGGAAGACGCGGCGCGGGCCTGAGCAGGGCGAATGAGGCTAGATGAATATCAATCTAGCTCGGGCCAGCAGAGCTGCGGCACTGAGAATCGGCGAGCAAAAAGGGCTGAATTCCCAAGTTGCGCTATTACGGTTCCTCCGCCGCCGTGTGGTTCTCCGTGGCAATCCGTTGATTCTGCTATGGTTATTCTCCGAAATGTTCGGGACGCCGGAGCTTCACAGCTTCACGCGATAAGGGGGGACCGAGAATCCCAGCCGCGGAGCTTTACTGCCAACGATTGAACCTCTTCCGTGGTCAGGCAGTCCCGGAAAAATGGGTGACCACCAGGCCGAAGGGCGGAAGTTCATGAAGCGATGCAAGCGAGGCGGGCTGCCACTGGCGGGCGTCGGCGGGATGGATTTGGACGCGGGCGGCGTGGGGACCGGCGGCATCCGGCTTCATTTTACGAGGGGCGCGGGGGTGTTGCGGGAAACGTTGAGACCTGCTTTTCTGAGATGCGCAAGGCTGTCTGAAGCTCACGCAGGGGCCGTTTCGCCTTTGTTGCGGATGGACTGCACGGGTGTAGAATTGCCATGCTCCTGGGGCCAAGAGAGGGAGCCCAGGTTCTAAAGCCTGTTATTAACTTTCGCGCGGGCGGCGTTGCGAGCGAAAATCGGGCCAGACGAGGCCGAGCCCGAAGGCTGTGGCGGGTCCACCGTCGAGGGCGAGAACGACGCATGGCCCGATTTGCGCCGCAACCCGCAGGGCAGGGGCCAGTTTTCCCCATTTCTTCGTCGCTCGTCGCTCGAAGATACTCCATATTCGTCGCTCCTCGCTCCTTGAACTGAGGAAAATTGGCTCCCAGCGCCGTCCGCGGGAAAGTTAATAGCAGGCTCAGCTTAGAGGGTTTACACGGCAACGACGCTGGACCGGAATCGGTCTTAGTGCGCTTCACTCCAGCCTCTCTCTCCCGCACGAATTCAAGTCAAATTGAGTGAAAGGAAGAACCCGTGATTGCGATTCGATCCATGATTCGACTCTCCCTGTGGCGGCTTTTCGTCTGCGTGTTTCTTGCATCTTCGGCTGGGGCACAAACCAAGCTGCTTCGCTTCCCGGATATTCAGGGCGACAAAGTGGTGTTCACCTATGCGGGGGACCTGTGGACAGCCTCGACAGCGGGCGGCATGGCGACACGGCTGACCGCGCATCCGGGGGTGGAGCTATTTGCCAAGTTCTCTCCCGACGGCAAGTGGATCGCTTTCACAGGCCAGTACGACGGCGACGAGCAGGTATACGTGATTCCGGCGACCGGAGGGGTTCCCAAGCAACTGACGTTTTATCCCTCGCATGGCCCGCTTCCGGCGCGCTGGGGTTACGACAACCAGGTGTACGGATGGACCCCGGACGGCAAACAGGTTCTCTTCCGGTCGCTGAGGGATCATTTCGCCAACGCCGACTCGCAACTGTACACGGTCCCGATGGAGGGCGGGATGGCGCAGGCGCTGCCCATGCCCAAGTCGGGCGCGGGGGATTTTTCGCCGGACGGCAAGCAGATGGTCTACTCGCCGCTGTTCCGCGATTTTCGCACCTGGAAGCGCTATTCCGGCGGCTGGGCGGAGCAGTTGTACATCTTCGACCTCGCTTCGCAAGGCGTGGAGAAGATCACCACCGACCCGAGAACTCATCGCGATCCGATGTGGGTGGGCGGCAAGATCTATTATGCGTCGGACAAGGACGACACCCTGAACCTCTACGCCTACGATCCAAAGACCAAGACGACCCAGCAGTTGACGAAGAGCACGAAGTGGGATCTTCGCTGGCCGAGCACCGACCACAAGGGGCGGATCGTCTACGAGTTGGACGGCGAGCTGAACATCTTCGACATCGCGGCGGGAACTTCGACGCACTTGTCGATCCAGGTGCCGACGGATGCGCTGGCGATGCGGCCGGCAAGGGTGCCGGCGGCGGGACAGATGGAGTGGGCGGAGTTGAGCCCCAAGGGCGAACGAGCCCTGATGGTGGCGCGCGGCGACGTGTTTACCGTTCCCATCGAGAAGGGCGCCACGCGGAATCTGACCGACTCCTCGAACGCGCACGACAAGTATGCCGAGTGGTCGCCGGACGGAGCCACGATCGCCTTCATCTCGGACCTGGATGGGGAGGACGAGGTCTATCGAATCGGCCAGGACGGGCTGAGCAAGCCGGAGGAGCTGACGCATGGCCTGCACGCCATGCTCTATCAGCCCAGTTGGGCGCCGGACGGGAAGAGAATTGCGTTCAGCGACAAGGACGGCAAGCTCTACGTTTTGACCCTGGACGACAAGAAGGTCACCCAGATCGCGCAGAATCCTCGCGGGCGGATTGAGTCGTATCCATGGTCGGCTGATGGGGGCCATCTGGCCTTCACCATGGATGAACCGAGCGGCATCACCTGCGTTTATATCTGGAGCGTAGCCGACGGGCAGGTGCATCGCGTGACCGATCCGATGTTCGACTCCGGCGAGCCGGCCTGGGATACGGAGGGCAACTATCTCTACTTTGTGGGCACGCGCGAATACCAGCCCCAGATCAGCCAGATCGAGTGGAATTTCGCCACCGATCGGGGGCGCTCGCTGCTGGCGCTGGCTCTGCGCAAGGACGTGAAGAATCCGTTTCCGCCGCAGAGCGACGAAGTAACCATCGTCAAGCCCGGCGAGAACGCGGCGGACAAGAGCAAGCCCGAAGACAAAACCGGAGAAAAGAAGGACGAAAAGAAGGAGGAGAAGAAGAAGGAGTACATCCGCATCGATTTCGACGGGCTTCAGGATCGGGTGAGCCGCGTTCCGGTGGACGCCGACAACTACGATGGGCTGACCGTGACCAAGGACTACCTGGTCTATGCGCGGTCCGGCGCGAGCTACTACGGGCGTGAGTCGTATCCGCCGGCCGCGTTGGTTATTTACTCGCTGAAGGATCGCAAGGAGACCACGCTGGCGGAGAAGATTGAGGGCTTCGAAGTTTCCAGGGACGGCAGCAAGGTGCTGGTGCGCGAAGGCAAAGGCTTCAAGCTTTACGACGTGAAGCCGGAAGGCAAATCGAGCGCGAAGACCGTATCGACGGATGGCCTGATGGTGGAGCGGGTTCCGCACGAGGAGTGGGTGGAGATTTTCAACGAGGTGTACCGGCGCTACCGCGACTTCTTCTATGCCGAGAACATGAACGGCTACGACTGGAACGCGCTCAGGGACCAGTACCGTCCGCTGGTGGACTACGTGGCTCACCGGTCTGACCTCAATTATGTGCTCGGCGAGATGGTGGCTGAGTTGAGCAACTCGCACGCCTACATCTCGGGCGGGGATTTTGAGATTCCCAAACGCACGCCGGTGGCGCTGATGGGCGCGCGCCTCGAGCTGGATGCGGCCGTGGGCCGCTACCGGATTGCCAAGATCTACCCAGGCCAGAACGACGATGAACTCTATCGCTCTCCGCTGACCGAAGTCGGCGTGGACGCGAAGGAAGGCGATTACATTCTGGCCATCGACGGCCGCGAATTGACGGCCAAGGACAATCCCTACGAGTTGTTGCGCGGCAAGGCCAGCCACCCGGTGCAACTGAGGGTCAACGCGAAGCCGGTTTTGGACGGCTCGAGGACCATCTCGTACAGCCCCATTGCCAGCGAGACCAATCTGCTCTATCTCGACTGGGTGACGCACAACCGCGAGGCCGTGGACAAGGCGACCGGCGGCAAGGTGGGCTATATCCACTTGCCCGACATGAGCGAGAACGGAATTCGCGAGTTCATCAAGTATTACTATCCGCAGATTCGCAAGCAGGCGCTGATTGTGGACGATCGCGGCAACGGCGGCGGGAACATTTCGCAGATGGTGATCGAACGGCTGAGCCTGCCGTTGCTGGGGACCACGTTCGATCGCGTGGACCGGCAGACCGGCACCTATCCCTACACCGTCTTTTACGGCCCGAAGGTGTGCCTGATCAACGAAACCTCGGCGTCGGACGGGGATATCTTCCCCTATATGTTTCGCCAGGCGGGGCTGGGCCCGTTGATCGGCAAGCGCACCTGGGGCGGGGTGGTGGGCATCTCGGGGCGGGGGCCGCTATTGGACGGCGGCGAGGTCTTTGTGCCTGAGTTTTTCGCGGCAGCCACGCCGGAAGGGAAGTTCGCGATCGAAGGGCACGGGGTCGATCCGGACATTGAAGTGGAAAACGATCCGGCCGATGTGATCGCGGGGCGCGACCCGCAACTGGAGCGGGCAATTGCGGAGATCGAGAAGGCGCTTGCGGCCAACCCGAAGGTTTTGCCACCAAGACCGCCGGACCCGGACAAGGCGCCGAAACGCTGAACACCTGCGGTGGGGCCAACTGCCTTCAGCCGGCCACCTGCGGTGGGGCCAACTGCCTTCGGCCGGCCACCTGCGGTGGGGCCAACTGCCTTCGGCCGGCCACCTGCGGTGGGGCCAACTGCCTTCGGCCGGTCCGCGCCTAGAAGGAAGGCGCGGAGCTTCGATTGGTGGTTTCCCAGGTCTCAAAAACCGGCTCGGAGTAAGATCGGGACAGGTTAAAGGGAGCGAGAAAGGGGAAAGGAAGATGGCGACTGCTGCGCAAGTTTCACTTGAAACCTATTTGACCACCTCCTATGAACGAGACCCCGATTACGTGGACGGTGTGCTGGAGGAGAGGACCGGGGGCGAGTACGATCACAACGTGGTGCAGCGGGCAATCATGATCTGGTTTTATCTGCGGGGGAGAGAGTGGCGCATCCGGTCGATCCAGGAACAGAGGACAAGGGTTGGTTCCACGAGGGTGCGCATTCCCGACGTGTGCGTTTTTCCCCTGGACGTGCCCATCGAGCAGGTCTTTACCAAGCCGCAGTTGATTGCCATTGAGGTCCTGTCGCCGGAGGACCGGCATTCCCGCATCGAGGCGAGGATGAGGAACTTTAGGGAGTTCGGCGTGGCGAATATCTGGGTGGTGGACCCGGAGACGCGCGGCGGGGTGGGATTTGAGCGACGGGAACTGGGTGCGGAAGGAGCGCTTTGCGGTGGCGGGCTCGCCGATTTATCTTTCGCTGCCGGAGTTGTTTCGGAAGATCGATGAGGATAACGCCGACTGATGGCGTTGCTATCCAATTTCTCATTCCGCCGAGGCGGAGGGGGCTGGGGCTCCGGCGGATTGCTAGGTCTTGGCCCTCGGTGTTGGCCTGAGCGGCGCAAAGCCTGTCTCCGCAACCCTCTGAGCGTCTGCCAACGCGACGGACAGGTCCAAGCCACGTCGCCTCGCTCCACGTTCGCACAGGTAAACGGGATTGATGGAGCCCTGGACAAAAAGGCGCAATTTGGGATCGCCCGAGCTTTTGTATATCTCCGTTATCTTCAGCTCCCGCTCAAGGAGGGTTCTGCAATCTTTACGAAAATCGACGACGGCTTGGCTGATATACAGATAGGCCGTACGCCCAAGGACGAGGGACTGTCTATCGGCGCAGGGGCACTCGTCGTCCGAGCAAAGTATAGGCGGCTGCGGATTCTTTTCGCCGGTTTCGAAAGTTCCCTCGTCGAGGCATCTGCGGCGAGCAAGCATGGACTCCACAGCTAAATCAACGGCCTCCTCCTCGGAAGTGGGCCGCTGGAAAGTCGGCTTCCACCCGAGGTCCTTGAGGTCCTTGAAGGCCTCGGCATCCTTGGGGAGTGGAAAGTCGACTGACGCTGGCGTTGACTGCGAGGCCTTGGGCGCGCTTGGCGGCGGGGCTGTGGTCGCGTTTTTCAGGTGTTCTCTCGTTGCTTCAAGCGTCGCCCCGATTGCGGCTTCCTCCATTGGCCAGAACTCGGATCGCCGGAGCGACGCGAGCAAATGTAGCCAGTCAGAATGGCCCCACTGGCGGTTGTGATCCTCAACCCATCTTCGGGGGAACCCGGATCGCTCCCACCGGAGCAAGTTCCGGGGTTTCAACTGCAATGTCCTATTCCTGAGTGTTTCGACGGCCGCCGCATGACCGTTCCTTTCGGCAGTATCCAGAGGGGTCTCGCCAAACCTGTCCTTCGCTTCCGTGTCCGCGCCCGCCTCGACAAGCACCTCAACTACGGACGCGTGACCAAACAATGCAGCGTAATGCAGAGGTCTCCGACCGTCCCCATCCTTTGCCTCGATGTCCGCGCCCGCCTTGGCAAGCACCTTGACAACCGACGAGCGCCCCCTTTGCACGGCAACATCTAGAGGGGTCTCACCGCTTTTTCCCGTCGCCTCCGTGTCCGCGCCCGCTTGGACAAGCGCCGCAGCAACGGATGCGTGGTCCTCCATTGCAGCCCAATGCAGGGGTCTCCAGCCGTCCCCATCCTTTGCCTCGATGTCCGCGCCCGCCTTGGCAAGCACCTCGACGATGGAGGCGTGACCATACATTGCTGCCCAATGCAGGGGTCTCATACCATCCCCGCCAATTGCCTCTATGTCCGCGCGCGCCCGGACAAGTGCCTCAGCAACTGAGGCGTGACCTTTGATTGAGGCCCAGCACAGGGCCGTAACTTCTACGCCCCCTCCCCCCGCCTTCATTCTTGCCTCTTTGTCGACGCCAGCCTGTAACAGCGCCTGGACTGCGGACGCGTCACCGGAATCTGCGGCCAGAAACAGGTCCGTTTCCCCATCGCCTTCGGCTACTGCTTTTCGAGCGATGCGGCATTCTTCTTTGGATGGGCCCGCGAGTGACACCTTTTTCGAGTGTTTGGGCTCCGGGTCGCCGCTCCGACGCTTTTTGCCGTGGTCAAATAACGAGCTTATCCATCCCATATGGCCTCCCTTGTGCTCGCTGGCAATCTTCCATTTGGAAGCAAGTATAGGCCCTCGGATTTCGCGTTGAGGAATCCATCCGCTCCCGGCATCTTCAGGCCTGCCCGTTTCCCTGCCGTCCAAAATGACTCAATCTCGACGGTGCCCGCCTCTCCTGTCGAGTAATGCCGGAAACTGGACCATCTCCACTCTTCGGGACGTGCTGCCATGCCGCGCTCGACTGGGTTGCGGTGCATATATCTGAGTTTTTCGACCCGCTTCTGTTCGCAATAAACATTGAAGTCGTGGTAGCGCGGCAGCCAGAAGGGCCTCTGAGCAGATTGCTTGGATATGGAAGTTTTCAGGGCTTGAATGGCGCGATCCAAAAGTCCTCTTGTTGGTTCCGAGACCATCAGATGCACGTGCTCCGGCATGACTACATAGCCGAAGACGTGGAAGACATAGCGCTTGCGCATCTGTTCGAGCGCGCGCTCGAACAACTCACGGGCTGGCGCGGTGGCTAGATACGGCAGCCTTGCGTGACAACTGAAGGTGAGAAAGTGAATATCCCCCGTCTGTTGAAAACGTACGAGTCTGGATGGCATGTTGAGGGGAGTGTAGTCCCACCCTAGCCACGAAAACAAGAACGTGGCGAGGGTGGGGCACCCAGATTGTTGGGGTGGAGTAAGATATCCCACCCGGATTCGGTTGCTGTCGATGGGAATCGTTCAGTCTGCGGCGCGGGATTTTCGGTTTGATGCGATTCTGTCGATGGAGGTGGGTATGGGCGGCGGGATGGAGTCGACTTCGGCTTTGCCTTCGGCTAACTGCATGAGGAAGTCCTGGCTGGAGAAGAGTGGGGCATCCTTGAAGATCTTGCTGGCGCGGAGGTAGGAGCCGTCCGGCTGCTGCAGGCGGGCCTTGACGGTGTCGGCGAGATAGGCGGGCAGAATCTCGTTGTGGATGCGGGCCATGGACTCGGGGTCGCGGACGGGAAAGACGACCTCGCATCGCTCGAAGAGGTTGCGGGGCATCCAGTCAGCCGAGCCTAAATAGATTTCGTTGTCGCCGCCATTGGCAAAGTGGAAGATGCGGGAGTGCTCGAGGAAGCGGCCGACGATGGAGCGGACGCGGATGCGCTCGGAGAGTCCCTTCACGCCGGGGCGCAGGATAGAGAGGCCGCGGACGATGAGATCGATCTCGACGCCGGCCTGGGAGGCGGCATAGAGAGCTTCAATAACGGAAGGCTCAAGCAAGGCGTTCATTTTGGCCACGATATGCGCGGGACGGCCTGCCTGGGCGTGCTCCTGCTCGCGGCGGATGAGGCGAAGGAAGCTCTCGGCCATGGTGAGGGGAGCGACCAGCAGGGGGCGGTAGTCGTCGATCTCGGCGTGGGCGGTGAGGTAGTTGAAAACCATGTGCACCCGCTCGGCGATCTGGGGCTCGGAGGTGAGCAGGCTGAGGTCGGTATAGAAGCGTGCGGTGACGGGGTTGTAGTTGCCGGTGCCGAGGTGGCAGTAGCGGCGGGTGACGCCATCCTCGTCGCGGCGAACCAGCAAGGCCAGCTTGCAATGGGTCTTGAGGCCGACGACGCCATGGAAGACCTGGACGCCGGCGTCTTCCATGGAACGGGACCAGGCGATGTTGGAGGCTTCGTCGAAGCGGGCCATGAGCTCGACGACCACGGTAGCTTCCTTGGTGGCGCCGGCCTCGGTGAGGGCCTGGAACATGGGCGAATCGTGGCTGGTGCGGTAGAGAGTCTGCTTCATGGTGACTACGGCGGGGTCCTGGGCGCCCTGCTGGATGAAGCTGACCACGGGGTCGTACGAGTCGTAGGGATGGTGAAGCAGGATGTCGCGCTGACGGAGCTCGTCGAAGATGCCAGTGGACTTGCGGCTCAGATGCAGGGGTTTGGGCGTGAATGAAGGGAATCTCAAGTCGGGCCGCTGGACATCTCCGTAAAAGAACATGAGGCGAGAGAGGTTCACGGGCCCGTTGCTGCGGAAGAGCTGATCCTCGTCGAGTTCGAAGTTGACGCGCAGGCGCTCGACGATCTCGGGATCGGCGCCGGTCTCGATTTCCAGGCGCACCGCGTCGCCCTTGCGGCGATTGTGGAGTTCGACGCGGATGGTTTCCAGCAGCGAACGGGCTTCTTCCTCTTCGAAATAAAGATTGGAGTTGCGGGTGACGCGGAAGGCGGAGTGGGAGAGAACTTCGTAGCCGCGGTACATGCCGGCGAGGTTTTGCGCGATGAGGTCCTGGAGAAGCAGATAATCGAAAGACCCATCCGAGGCGGGCAGGCGGACGAAGCGGGGGAGGGCGCGGGGGACGGTGACCACGCCGAGAATCTGGGGGCCGGAGCTGCGGCGCTTGGCGCGGAGCAGCAGGGCCAGGCAAAGCGCCTTGTTAAGGACGCGCGGAAAAGGGTGGGCGGGGTCGATGGAGATGGGAGTGAGCAGCGGATCGACTTCGCGCTGGAAGTAGTTTTGGGCGAAGGCGCGGGCATCGTTGCCGAGTTCGGACCAGCCGAGGAGACGGATGCCGTACTTGCGCAGCTCCGGGACGAGGTGTGAGTTCCAGCAGCGGTATTGGGCGTTCACGAAGTCGTGGATCTCGGCAGTGAGGGCGGTGAGCGACTCGTCGGGGCGGAGGCCGTCATAGCCGGGCTCGCGATAGCCGTCTTCAATGCGCTGCATGAGGCCGGCCTGGCGGACCTCAACGTACTCGTCGAGGTTGTTGGCGGTGATGGCGAGGAACTTGACGCGCTCCAGGAGCGGATTGGAGGGGTCCTCGGCTTCCTCGAGGACGCGCCGGTTGAATTGCATCCAGGAGTGGTCCCGGCCGTTGAAGAGCTTTTGCTTTTGCGTGGTTCTGGCCATTCAATTCCGTCCCATGCGGCGTGATGGCAGTGTAGAACGTTTTGCCCGGATCCGGCACATAGAACGCGGGTTCCGAGGGGGAAAACGGTGTTAAGGGCAGGCTAAAAGCTCTGTGAGGGCGGCGGCAGGCAAATTGAGCTGAATCCCCGTCCGGCCATTCTCAACCACCCGCAATCACGGTCGCTCCGGCCAGACCTTGTCTGGGCTGACCGGAAGCGGCTGGCCGGGGCCGAGGTTGGCGGGACCGATAGCGGCAAAGACAAAGTTTTCCGGGGGAACGGGCGAGCCCGCCAGACGCCGCAGCATGGCCAACTGACCGGCATGCGTCATGGCGTCGGAAAACGGGCCCTGGAGGAGGGCCTCGGCAGTGATGTCTCGAAATTCGGCGTCCTGTTCAATATCTCGCGCCAGATCCTCAATCGTCTTGTGAAAATGAACGACCGCTGCGGCGAATTCGGGGAACTCGGGAGGGGAGTAAGCGCCGCCGATGAAGAACGTTCGCGCGTATCCGAGGACGCCGTCCATGTGACGGATCAGTTCATGCGGCGTTCGAACCCGTGGAGCAGCGCGAAATGTGGAGAATTCCGCCGGGGCATCACGAAGCGCCTTCTGCGTTCTGTAGGCAAGAGCCGCCAGAAAATGGATGAGCAGTTTTCGTTCGCAGTCCACAGAGCGCTCCCTTCCGAAGGAGTCATCCACATCATATCGGAACGGTAGAGGCCGAGTGAGCCAGTGCTGCCGGCTTGTCTTTCACAACGTTGGCGACGGCTCTTGCCGCGCGGTCCACATCCTCCCCCGCCGTCCGCCAACTGCAAACGCTGACTCGCATGACTCGATGTCCGTTGCAGTTGCTGGCGGGAAAGAACGCTTCCCCCGTGACGGAAATCGATTGCACGATCTCGCCGGTCCGTTTCGCATGGCCGGATTCAGAAGCTCCCGGGCCTTGGATCGAGGAATCGGACCAGGGCTTGATTGATCGCGGGTTCACAGGCGATTCTATCCGGAACTTGCATGCAATTCTCTTTGTTCACGGGAGGAATACAGGCTCTGAGCCCGCATTGACTCCCCCGGCATACGGGTTGAGGATATAAGGAGTGAGACGGTGCGCTTGCCCCCCAGAGAGGAGCCCTCTACATGTCCCAAAGGACCGTAAATCCGAATGACAGCTTGATTCCACCGCAGCCGGTCCCGTGCGGTGCGCAGGAGTTTGCTCAGCAAGTGCAGGGGCTGCTCGATGGTCAGCCGAAGGATGAGGCTACGGTAGCGCGCGCTCTGGAGGGGATGGACGACGTATTCGACGCGATCGCCGCCGGGTTTTACAGTATGGCGTCAATGTTGGTGGGCGAAGGGGAAGAGAGCGTGCGGCTGGTGGAGACTGCGGTTGCGACGGCGGAGGTGGCCGCCTGCAGCGATCCGCACGGGGCGCGGAAGAGCGCCAGGCGGGCGCTCTGCGAGGCGGCTCTGGAAGCGCTTGCGCACCGCGATGCCGGGAGTCTGGCGGCGCCTGAGGGGCTGGAGGCGATTGCGACTTGCATCGAGGACGACGATCTGGACGCGGCGGGAGTCTCAAGGGACGAGTTGGAGAGGATGATCGCGGGACCGGACCGGGAGCGGGTGAGGGAGTGGCTGGAGAGCCTTTCCACGGCGTCACGGACGGTGTTTGTGTTGCGCGCAGTGGCTGGTTTCACGGCGGCAGAGACGGCCGGGATGCTGGCTGCGCGCGGCGGGCCGGCTGCCGCCGGATGGACGGCGGAGGCGGTGCGAGAGGTTTTCCGCCAGGCGCTGTGCTCGCTGGCCTCGCAACTGATTCAGGCTTCGACAGCGGGGCGCTAATTCCAGCGGGTCAATGGTTGAGCAAGCCGGCACTGGAGGCCTGCGGCGACTTCAGCTAGGACTTTGACCGCATGAATTCGCCTGTTGAGGCTTGTGCTTTCCCAGGTCTCAAAGTCGGCACCCTTCGACTCCGCTGCGCTTCGCTCAGAGGCTGTGACTAATCGAGTTTTCCATTTTCAGAGCGGCAGCGGTGCTCGTTTTCCTCTTTCCCGTTTCCCCATTGGGTGGGCCGTGCGGCGCTCCACTGCGCTGCCTGGGGCGAAGCTCGTTGCCGGCTGCTTCCACGCCAAAACCGCCTCGCTGTCGCCTGGCTTGGGCTCCGGTTCCCGGCCGCGGCGGAGAGGACTTTTGGCCATTTTCGGCGGGATAAGCCGTTCCACGCCATCGGTCTGGGCCGGTTCGATATCGACATCGAGTTTCTCGGCAGCCTGCCAGTACTACGGTTGTATTTCCTTCAAATCCGGGAAAGGCCGCAAGAGCCCGGGCCTGAAGGCCCCGCAAATTCGCTGCTTTTTTCGGGGGGCTGAAGCCCCCTGCTCCCTCCGGGGACCTTCGATTTACAACTGTAGTATTAACAGCCTGTGGCAAAGGTCGAAACTCCTGACTCGTTGTCCCTCGGGGGCTCAAGCCCGGCGGTTGTCTTGTTGAGCTTATGTACGGGCTGAAGCCCGTACCCTTCACGGCATCGGGCTTATCCGCAGCCTGTTGAGCGGGAAGGGGCCAAGCGAGGCGGCGGGGACGGGCGGTGTGACGCAGGTTTTGACCATATTGCCCGCCAAGCCGCGGAACAAACAACCATTCAACTGTGACGTGGCTCACAGCGACCTGTTGTTTCAGGTGCGTACCTTCGCTCTCGTTGGCCGGCAGGCCTTTGGTCCTTCGTCCCAATCTTCCTCGGCCGGGGTGTGCCGAGACCTGCACCAATCAGCGAGGTAGGCATGGGCAATTCTATTTGGCAATCGATGCAACAGAAGGGCTACAGCCGCAGAGATTTTCTTCAATTCTGCGCCGCGGCGGCGACCATGGCCGGGCTGGGCCAGAGCGGCGTGGCCGAGGTTGTTTCGGCGTTCGAGAAGAAGGAAAAACCGGCGGTTGTGTGGATGCACTTTCAGGAGTGCACCTGCTGCAGCGAGTCGTTTATCCGGTCATCGCACCCGATTGTGGCGGATGCGCTGCTGGACGTGTTGAGCCTGAACTACACCGAGACGCTGATGGCGGCCTCGGGGTTCCAGGCGGAGAAGAGCCTGAACGACACGATCGCGAAGAACAAGGGCAAGTACATCGTGCTGGTGGAGGGGGCGGTGCCGACGCACGACGGCGGGGTTTACTGCATGATCGGCGGCAAGACCGCGGAATCGATTCTGCAGACGGTAGCCAAGGATGCGGCGGCGATCGTGGCGTGGGGCAGTTGCGCCTCGAACGGCTGCGTTCAGGCGGCCAAGCCGAACCCGACCGGGGCGACGCCGATCTACAAGCTGGTGGACAAGCCGGTGATCAACGTGCCGGGCTGCCCGCCCATCGCCGACGTGATGATGAGCGTGGTGACCCACTTGCTGGTGCTGGGGCAGATTCCGGCGCTGGACTCGCAGGGCCGGCCCAAGGAGTTTTACGGCCGCCGGGTACACGACACCTGCTATCGCCGGCCCAACTACGACGCCGGGCTGTTTGTGGAGTCGTGGGACGACGAGAACGCGCGCAAGGGGTATTGCCTGTACAAGATGGGCTGCCGCGGTCCGGTCACTTACAACGCCTGCTCGGTGGTGAAGTGGAACGAGGGGACCAGCTATCCCATCCAATCGGGCCACGGGTGCATCGGCTGCAGCGAAGCGGGCTTCTGGGATAACGGCCCGTTCTACCAGCACCTGGCCTCGTTCCCAGGGTTCGGCATCGAGAGCACGGCCGACACGGTGGGCGCGGTGGTGGGCATCGCCACGGTGGCCGGAGTTGCCGCGCACGCGGTGGTCACCAACATTCGCAAGCGGGGCGTGATTGCGGAAGTGCACGCTGAAGATCAAAAGGAGTCGTGAGTCCTATGGCACGCGTAGTCGTCGATCCGGTAACTCGCATTGAAGGCCACCTGCGCGTTGAGGCAGTGGTGGAAAACGGCAAAATCACAGACGCATTCAGCTCAGGGACCATGGTGCGCGGCCTGGAGAAAATTCTCATGGGCCGCGATCCCCGCGACGCCTGGGCCATCACCGAGCGGGTGTGCGGGGTGTGCACCACGGTGCACGCACTGGCCAGCGTGAGGGCCGTCGAAAACGCGCTGGGGATCACAGTCCCGCCCACCGCCGAGCTGATACGCAATATCATGCTGACCACCCAATACGTGCAGGATCACGTGATTCACTTCTATCACCTGCACGCGCTGGATTGGGTGGACATCGTCAACGCGCTGAAGGCCGATCCCAAGAAGGCCGCGGAGCTGGCGCAATCGTTCTCCAAATGGGACAAGAATACGCCCTCTTATTTCACCGCGGTGCAGGACAAGATCAAGGCCTTCGCCGCCAGCGGCCTGGGCATCTTCGCCAACGGCTATTGGGGCCATCCGGCCTACAAGCTGCCGCCGGAGGTGAACCTGATCGCGGTGGCGCACTACCTGGACGCCCTGGAATGGCAAAAGGAAGTGGTGAAGATCCACGCGGTGTTTGGAGGGAAGAACCCGCATCCGAATTATTTGGTAGGCGGGGTTCCCTGCTCCATCAACGTGAATGAAGTGGCCGCCATCAACGGCGAGCGGCTGAACCTGGTCTCCAAGCTGATCGGAGACGCCGATGAATTCGTCAACCAGGTCTACATTCCGGACCTGCTGGCGGTGGCTTCCTTCTACAAGGACTGGGCCGGTTGGGGCGGCGGATTGACCAACTACCTCAGCTATGGCGAGTTTCCGACCCAGGGATACGGCAAGCCGGAGGCGTTCAAGTATCCGCGCGGGGTGGTGCTCAATCGCGACCTGAGCACGGTGCATCCGGTCAACGCGACCGATAACCAGGAGATCAAGGAGTACATCGCCAGTTCCTGGTATACCTACGGTGGCGGCGACAGCGTCGGCATCCACCCATGGGCGGGCGAGACGAAGCTAAACTACACCGGCCCCAAGCCGCCCTTCGAGACCCTGGAAGGCCACCAGAAGTATTCGTTTCTGAAGACGCCGCGCTGGAAAGACAATCCGATGGAAGTGGGCCCGCTGGCGCGGCTGCTGGTTGCCTACGCCTCCGGTCGCACCGACGTGCAGGAGCTGGTGAAGGCAACGCTGGGCAAGCTGAACGTGCCTGTGGCGGCGCTCTTCTCGACGCTGGGCCGCACCGCGGCTCGCGGTCTGGATGCGGCGCTGGCCATGATCTGGCTCAAGGAGTTCTTCGGCGAGTTGATGGAGAGGGTGAAGATCAACGAGGTCTCAACATTCAACGGCGAGCGTTGGGAACCCAAGAGCTGGCCGGCGGAGGCGGAGGGCGTGGGACTGGAAGAGGCTCCGCGCGGTTCGTTGGCGCACTGGATCAAGATCAAGAACGGCGCCATCGACAACTACCAGCTGGTGGTGCCGACTACCTGGAACGGTTCGCCCCGCGATGCCAAGGGACAGCACTCCTCCTTCGAGGCTTCGCTGATCGGGACTCCGGTGGCCAACCTGGAACAGCCGGTCGAGATCATCCGCACCATCCATTCCTTTGACCCGTGCCTGGCTTGCGCCGTGCATTTGTACGATCCGCAGGGACGGCACCTCAACCAGGTTTCCTTCGAGTGACGGCCATGAGTAATGCAAATGCTGGTTCCGGGGGCATTGGAGTAGAGGACGCGTTTCGATCGAGTGGCGATCAGCCGGTCGAGTACCGGCGCGTCTACGTGTGGGAGCTGCCGGTGCGCGTCTACCACTGGATCAACGCAGTGGCCCTGGTGGCTCTGTGCGTAACCGGCTACCTCATCGGCGCGCCGATCCGCGCCTTCTACGCGGCCGAGGCTTACCAGCAGTACTGGTTCGGCTGGGTGCGTTTCATCCACTTTCTGGCCGCGTTCGTCTACGTGTTCAACTTTCTGGCGAGGCTCTACTGGGGTTTGGTGGGAAATAAGTATTCCAGTTGGCGCGCCTTCTTTCCGCTGCGGCCGGCGCAGCGGCAGGAGATCGTGGATGTGATCAAAGCCGACGTCCTTGAAACCAAGATGCACGGACCCATCTCCACCGGGCACAACGCGCTGGCCGGCCTGATTTACTTCTTCACTTTTCTGGCCTTCGTCTTTCAGACCATCACCGGCTTCGCCCTCTATTCCAGCATGAGCAACTCGTGGCTGCCGCAGATGTTCAACTGGATTGTCCCGCTGCTGGGCGGCGACAACGGGGTGCGCTTCTGGCACCACACGTTCCTGTGGTTCTTTGTCACGTTTATCGTCATTCACATCTATCTCGCCTTCTATCACGACTACATCGAGGGGAGGGGTACGGTATCCTCGATCATAGGCGGATGGAAGTTCGATCGGGTGGAGAAGGGTGACAAATAGCGGGAAGAAGACGCTGGTGCTGGGGCTGGGCAACGTGCTGATGGGCGATGAAGGCATCGGCGTTCATGTGGTGCGGGCTGTGGAACAACGGGCGCTTCCCGGCAACGTGGAGTGCCTGGACGGCGGGACGGGCGGGTTCACATTGCTGGAGCCGCTGCAGAGCGCCGGCCGCGTGATCCTTGTGGATGCGGCGGCCGATGGCAACCCGCCGGGAACGGTGACGCGCACCACGCCCCGCTTCTCGCGCGACTACCCGCCCACGCTCACCGCCCACGACATCGGCGTCAAGGATCTGCTCGACGTTTTCTACATCCAGGGCGGTGGTCCGGAGGTGGTGCTCTACGCCATCACCATCGATCCCCAGCAGCCCATCCGCATGAGCCTCTCGGAAGAAGGAGAGAAGGCCGCGGCGGTGGCTGCGGAGATGATCCTCGCGGAGTTGCGGAGCGGCGCCCCGGCTCCGGCTTGACAGCCTGTGGCAGAAGCCGAGGCTCTCATTGGTTCTTTGCAGATTTCAAAGTATGGCGAGTGGCCGGGTGCGCAGGTCCGGTATTTGAGGCCTGGGGTTTAGGATGTTGGCATGACGCTTGGCGGGTCTATCCAGACCGGCTGCCTCTACGCCGGGGTTCCCCGACCCACAGTGTGGGTACCCCGCAGGTCTTGGTTGTCAAGTTCCAGGACATGGTCTTGGTCAACGGGGCGGGACGCCGAGGGGCGGCTGTGCGCGGTGCAACTGCCATCCATCGGCGGCGGCGCGCAGTATCAGTATCTCTACGACGCCTCGGGGCTGAGGGTGGGGAAGGCAACCTTTACGGGGAGTTTTCCGGCCAGGAACGCCACCTGCGCCGCGCCGGGAGCGGCGGCGGGCTTCGCATTGACCAATCAATACCTGCTCGACCAGAGCGGCGACCAGGCGACGGAGTTAGACGGGGCGGGTAACTGGAAGCACTCGAATGTGTGGACCGGCGCGCGCCTGGACGCGAGCTACGACACCCTTGGCCTGCACTTCCATCTGGCCGATCCGCTGGGCACGCGGCGGGTGCAGGCCAACGTCAACGGGCTGGTGGAGAATAACTTCCAGTCTCTGCCCTTTGGCGATGAGCTAACTGCTATCCCAAACCCGAGTTGCCTGCCCGCCAACAATTGCTACAGCGAAGACCCGACGGAGCATCACTACACCGGCAAAGAACGTGACGCCGAATCTGGAAACGACTACTTCGGGGCTAGGTACTACGCAAGCAGCATGGGCCGGTTCATGTCGCCGGACTGGAGTGCCAAGGAAGAGCCGGTGCCGTATGCGCAGATGAATGATCCACAAAGCCTGAATCTGTATGCCTATGTTCGCAACAATCCGCTCACGCGGGTAGATGCAGATGGGCACTTGGGGGACATCGCGGTAATTGAGGATGGACCGACCGAGGGAAATCCCATTGGCCATACAGCAATCGCAATCACTGGAAAGGGCGTGTTTAGCTTTGGCAACGGTACGCCTCTTGGTTCCAGTACAACGGACTATCTGCAGCGGGAGTCTCCGCGACGGGATCAGACGGTCACGATTATCAAGACAACGCCAGCGCAGGACGAAGCAGCCGCCAAGGAACTGATGAAGCAGGACAGCAAGGGTGGTATCAACAAATATCCGGACAACTGCTCCGCAAGATCCAACGCAGGTCTGGATGCGGCGGGTGTTCCGCAAGTGGGTCCTGACTCAACTAAGATAGGACAACAATCTCCATTACTCATCCAGCCGACGGGGCCCGACCCTGCAATACCCGGAACGGCGGGAGCACGTGCGCAGGCTACCCCGGGAAGCCAAACGACCACAATCCCTAAGGGAGGGACTGTCCCGTCTCAGATGAATCAATTTAACCCAGCGCCAGGAGCGCCTGCACCGAAGCCGGAAAACAAAAAGCCGCAGTAAGGGACTTCATAGCGAAGGAGCCCGCTCAGCGGTGATACGAACCAAGGATTTAGCCTAATGAAACGAATTCGAATGTTTACGATTTTGGGATGTGCTGCGCTTGTGATTTCTCTGGTCCTCTGGCCTGTATTTCGGGTCCGTCACCTGAGTGCTGCCTTCAACGTGGTCAAAGAGAGTGACAACAAAAGAATCGTGCTGCAACGAATGGGGAATCCATGGAAAAGCGAAGAATGTGGCAAGTATCTCGGTGGGTATCCTGCGGGCTGTGTTGAGGAATTCATCTACGCACACCCTTACGCTCCCTATGTTCCCGAGTACTGGGTCATATATTTCAACTCGAACAATCAGGTGATCAGCAATGTGCACATGATCTCACCCTAAAATTGGCCTTAGGCGGGTGGTCCGTATGTCGATTCCGAGACCTGGGATACATGTACGACGGAGCAGAACACATCTATGACGCCGTCCGCCACTTGTGCTAAAACCCCGGGCTTTCCACGATGTCGTACTACCGGCAAAGAACGGGATACCGAGTCCGGCAATGACTACTTCGAAGCCCGCTACTACAGCAGCGCGACGGGCCGGTTCATGTCGCCAGACTGGAGCGCCAAGGAAGACCCGGTTCCCTATGCTGATCTCGACGATCCGCAAAGCCTCAACCTGTATGCGTATGTACGCAATAATCCGCTCGATCGTACTGGTCCGGACGGGCATTGCCCATGGTGTATTGGCGCAGTCGTTGGTGCGATTGGTGGTATGGCCGCAGAGGTTATTGCAGACAAGATCTCCGGTAAGGAAATTACTGGGCGCGGGCTATTGGGAGCGGCTGTTGGGGGTGCAATCGTTGGTGGCTCCATGGGAATGGCGACTGGCGAAGGGATCGCAATTGGTGCAGCAATTGCTGGTACCGCTAGTATCACCGGAGGAATCGCGGAAAGAACAATTAAAACAGGTAGTTTGGACAAAGCAACCGAAAACCCAGGCGAAATTGTCGCTGATGCTACGGTCGGGGCAGCGATTCACGTCGGGGCAGGTGCGGCAGCAAAACTAGTGGGATCTCTGACATCAGGAGGAAGAGCTGTAGCAGCGGGCGAGAAAGCTCTCGCAAAGACAAACAGTCCAAAAGCGTATATCAAGAAAGCTGCTCGGTTAGCAGCCAAAGAAGGTGCACAGGAAAAGAAGACAGAACATCTTGAGACGGGGATAGCACAGGCGGCTCATCCAGCAGCAGAGGCTGCTCGCAAAACTCATGAATGAACTAACTGAAACAAGGAAAGGGCATCCATGAAATATGACTGGTGGCTTACACCATCCGCCATGATGGCGGTGTACTTAGTGCAACTCGAAGCTCGATTGGAGCGAGCAAAGAGAAGAGGTAATGCGCTCGTCTTCAGGGGTCCTGTGCTTTTGCGCTTGATGTTGATCGTTTGCCTGGTTGTGCTGCCAGTCTTCGTTGTTATGCATTGGGACAGCAGAGATCCGCTGCCCGGGATTTGTCTCCTTTTCTTTTCTATTATTCTGGTATTTGTATGGCCAGCCACTTTTGTGGTAGATGATGCAGGTCTTCGTCGGATTCTGTGGTGGAAACCGGTGGTTATGATTCCTTGGAAGGATGTCGCAGAAATCGAAAAGAACGCGGCAGGAGATGTCATGGTAATTGGTATGGGTAGTACGCTAACCTTTTCTCGTTTTCACGTAGATCCGGAACGTTTTGAAAAGGAGATATCAAAGAGAAGCGGGAAATTGAAAATCAATAGGCCCAAATTCCTTATCGATTTGAATATCAAATAAAGCAGACCAGCCGGAGGAGGCCCCCGGTCTCGATTCAGAGGCCGGGGATTGATGTACGATGAGTGGGAGGATGGCTATGACGCTCTCTGCCGTTTGTGCATCCGACGTGCGTTTTGCGCCATCCCGTTTCACCGGCAAAGAACGGAATACCGAATCCGGTAACGACTACTTCGGGGCGCGGTACTACGCCAGTAGCATGGGAAGATGGCTCTCGCCCGACAAGCCCTTTGCCGACCAGCACACAGGCAATCCGCAGAGTTGGAATCTCTACGAGTATGGAAGAAACAATCCGCTGCGGAATGTTGACCTAAACGGATTCAAGGTACTGCAATGGGTTGTTGCTGAAGCGGTCGCAAAGATGAACGCAATGCCAGGAGGGACCTTCTACCTTGATTTTGGAGGAATACAAGGTTTTCACTTTCATCAGTCAATTGATGTCAAGAAGTTCGATTCATGGCATTCAGATGGCTCGCACACTGCTGCGACCGCCGAGGTGATACCCAACAACGGAATTATCTCTGGATTCTTCCGAGCATTTTTCGGATTAGCAAATAAAGACCAAGCTGACACAGGTAAAGCGATTGTAGCTGCTGCAGAATCGTCAGGCCAAGATGTAGGTTTTGACACACATAGTAATGGGGTCCTTGCTGCTGGACAGGTTGCCCAAGGGATGTCAGCGGGTGATCTGCAATCAGCAACCGTAGTTGCACCTGAGGCCAACTCTCCGGCTCCTATCATAGCCATGGACCAGGCCGACGGAGACACCACACAAATCTATATCAGCCCCAACGATTCGGGATTAGCCTGGTCCGCGTTTGGCAGCATGTCAGTTGATGATTGGATTGCCGGTTACGGCGACGCGAATGATGGAGGCAGAGTTCATGTTTCCGGTCAGAAATCCCATGGTGTCGATGGTTACCGTCAAGGTCAGCCAGGTGCGAATCAGGGGGTTTGCCCGGCACAATTTGCAACTTGTAGTTGAGGACGGCCTATGGCGATCTTCGGTACCGTTTGAGAGAGCAGGGCTATGGCTAAATATCTGCTCCGGTGTTTGTAGGTCAGGGTATGGTTTTTTCGTCGAGCGAGCTGTGAACTGGATGAATAGGTCGTTCAAATGGAGAGAGCGCAAATGCGAATCTTAAGATGTTTGTACTGGCTCCTGATAGTGGAAATGCTTTTCTCTCAAAGCAAGGTAATGGCTCAAGACCTGAAGGTACTCGTGCTGGACGCTTTAAATGGAAAGCCTCAAGCGGGGGTGCGGGTTCACTATATTTGCACGGGTAAAATCCCTCCTACGCCTTCTAGGTCGGTTAAGCCGGTGTTTACAAACACAGAAGGATTGGCTGAGATTACGAATATCTGCAGCAATGAAGAGGAGGTCGAACTCTCGATATTTGCTCCTGACCCGAAGGAGCAATGCGGCGGTACGATTTCATTCACATTCAAAGAGCTATCATCTGTAGGAATCGTAAGCAAACCTGATTCTGATGGTGGAATTTGGTGTCCTACTAGAGTGAGCAAGAAGCTCAAACCTGTGCCAGGACAAGTAATAGTGTTCGTCAAAAATCCTACGTGGTGGCAGTCTCACGTCGCAGGATGAGATTCACGTACGATGGAGGTCAAGTTGAGTTCTATGTCTACGATGCCCTCCGCCGTTTGTACATCCGAAGCACGTCTTTCGGCTGTCCCTCGCCAGAATTACATCCGGGCGTGAAAAGCGAATGTTTCGTCAACTTGGAGTAAGGTCCACGATGGGTTCTCGACTCGGAGAATGGAGTTCGGCGATCTTGAATTGTCACGGAGACACCACCGATCCGGCGGCGAAAGGTCGGCGGGCGGCAGGTGGCCCGGTCATCGGCCCTGAAGTATCGCGATTAACCTTGAGAAACTGTGCCCCGTTCCTCTTGGCCTTATCGCGATGTGCGGGCGGGCGCCCCGACCATTCCAAAATGAACGGGTGCCCCATGTCTCGCTTCTGAGCAACAAACCGGCCCTGGCCGGTGGAGATTCTGAACAACTTGCAGGCAAGTTGCTTGAAGACCTGGGATTTGCGTCCCAATTTCCACCGGGTTTCGGCCGCCCCGGCTACGCGCCCAACGGGAATATACTTCAGCATGCGGACTCGGTGATGGGGACCTGGAACTTCACTTACGACACGCTGAACCGGCTGGCGACGGCGCAGAACACGGCGGCGACCCCCGTCTCGCAGCCGCAGGGGTTCGCCGGCATCGGCGGCTCCTGGACCTACGACGGCTTTGGCAACCGCAAGCTGGAGGCGCTTTCGAATGCGAATGGCAATGTGCAGTACACTGTGACTGCGCCGAGCGCCAACAATCAGGTGTCGGGATTCCAGTACGACGCGGCGGGCAACGCGACCTGGGACGGGCAAAACCAATACCTGTACGACGCCGAGGGGCGTCTGCGCGCGGTTACCAATACCATTGCCGGAACCACGACCATCTCCCAATACCTGTACGACGCCGAGGGGCGGCGGGTAGGCAAGGGGTCGCTGGCGAGCTGGCCTTCAAGCTGCAACGCGCCCACCGCGGCCAACGGCTTCGCGCTCACCAACCAGTACCTGCTCGACCTGAGCGGCGACCAGGCGACGGAGCTCGGCCCCAGCGGCAACTGGATGCACTCGAACGTGTGGACGGGCGGACGCCTGGAGGCTACTTACGATCCGTACGGGCTGCACTTCGCCATCTCCGATCCGCTGGGCACCAAGCGGGTGCAGGCCACCATCTCGGCAACAAACGGCGGCGGCGTCCCCGATCTGAACTGCCTGTGCCTGCCCTTCGGCAACAATCTGGGCAACGGCCGCGTGACGGACTGCGTTGCTCCGCCCGGCGCCGCCGTTGCCGGCCAAGACGCCACCGAACACCACTTCACCGGCAAAGAACGGGACCAGGAATCAGGAAACGACTACTTCCCCGCGCGCTACTACAGTTCGTCCATGGGCAGATGGCTAAGCCCAGATTGGAGCGCAAAGGCTGAACCTGTGCCCTACGCGACTCTTGAGGACCCGCAAAGCCTCAACCTCTATGCCTACGTCCGGAACAACCCGCTGAGCCACACTGATCCGGATGGCCACGAATGCACGGTTGATGGAGAAAAGCATGGCGGCCTGTGGTGCTTGGCTCATAAGCTCGGTTTTGTTCAAACGCAGGCGGAGCAGGTAAAAGACGCTCGCTTTTATGCAGACCAATACGCGAAGCAGCATAAGGGTTTTGATCCTTCGAAGTTAACGGACCAGCAGGTGCTTCAAGCATATAAAGGCGGGCTGTTCGCCAACGACAGTAGCCCCGATGCCCTGAATGCGCTCTATTCCAATCGAACCGCTGTTCAGGCTGCGTTTACGATCATGTCCCTTTTCGGAAGCGGAGGGGTTGACATTACGCGGTCTGGTTCTCGCTTTACCAATACCGACACCGGCGTGACTCAAGATCAGTTCGGCGATGCATTACAAGCCGAAGGCCTTAAGGCGGGCACGGCTTCAGACGGAAGTATTCAGTACAAAGGAACGCTTCCAAATGGAGACACGGTCGAAGTGACCATGTACCCTGTGCGAAGTTCAACGGGGGTTCCTGGCGGTCAAGTTAAGATCAATGGTCAAATCACGGAGAAGCTCTCATTCAAGCCTTAGGGGTGCAGTCATGCGCTGGATAGAAGATGAATCTGAAATGAACGTGGTTCTATCTACTGCATACGGTTGCGTAGGCATTGACAGTGGACGCTTACGAACTTGCCTAAAGCGGCTCGATTTTGATGAGATAGGAATCGAGTCGGTCGAGTTCGCCAATCTCGTTCTTCTTTTGACTCGATTGTCTGAGGAATCTGGAGCAGTACACGTCGTTCTAAGGTCCGACCCGATTTTTTACTTTCATAAAGTTCTTGGAAGATATCCGGCGTTCATGATCGAGTCGGGAGATTCTCCCGAGGATTATCAATTAGCACTGGGTGAGAAGCTCCGAGAGGGACACATCGATAACCTTGGTACGTTTTGGTCTGAATGCGTAGTGTTTTCCCGTAACCAAACATGGTTTGCTCATGCAGTGAGAATCTCTGATGCCGACGGTGGCCATCTTTGGATACCTGACGGGTGGGTAGAGCAGACAAGAGACTGCTACCCGTGGCTGACTTCCGTATCGTGACGAAGGCTGAGTTGTAAGCGTTCGGAGATTCCATCTGGATCGGTAGTGGTGTAGTGCCGAACGATGGGTTCATGGACCATGAAGATGGCGTGAAGTCAGAGAGCGGCAAGCGAGTATACCGAACCGTTGCTGAGAAACG